>JAEEGL016478865.1_pt1 | contig 154991 bp, 140 predicted proteins | sample 9134231 | NCBI WGS metagenome assembly JAEEGL01 (sample SAMN16246548, study PRJNA631951) | gut metagenome | biome: gut microbiome; feature: rumen; material: fiber-attached | host: Bos | place: Iran: Karaj | collected 2018-10 | reverse complement strand
TCTCAAAATATTAATATGTCTGAATGCACTGGATTCGAAGATGAATTTAATCTTGAAGATGGAGATTATTATGTAAATGAAATCCGACTCTTATCTGAAAATTATAGATTGGTCTCACCTGAAAAAAAATATACAGATTATATAATAAGAGTAAAAGATAAACGAGTGTATTTTTTATTTAATTATAATGGCAACTGGTATGAAAGAGAATTGACAAAATTTTCCAATGCAGATTTTGGTGGCATAAATGAGTACAAATGGCTTCTTGATGCAAACTCTAAAACAGTTATGTCATATTTAAATAAAGACGGGCTTTTCTATTATAAATTTACTGACAGAGCTATAGGGCATGATTTTTATTGTATATTAAAAGAAGAAAATAAAATTATTGGCTTATTTGAATCAAATGAAGGTGGTATAGAAGAACCTAGCATAATAGAAACATACATATACGTTTTTGAGAAAAGAAAGACTTTTCCAAAAATTTTAAGTTATAATGATCTTCAAAAGTCTAAAACAAATGTAGCTGTTAATAAAATAATGACAGTAAATGAGAATCTTCGTTTACGAAAAGCAGAAATAACATCCAGTGAGATTATTACAACAATGCAGGCTGGAACAAAAATTAAAATTATCGAGTTAGGAAAACATGAAGTAATTGACGGTATTTCAAGTAACTGGGTAAGAGTTGAAGTACAATCAAACGCAAAAGATAGAAACGGAAATCCAATTAAAGCTGGAACAATTGGATGGTGTTACGGCGGATATTTGAAATAGTAATAAATGAATATTTTTTCATTGAGTCAAGCTCAATGAAAAATTAATTGAACTTTAGGACTAAACAAAGTAGCGATTGTGCACGGCTTTACGCCGCTTGGAAAAGTTTATGTTCACTAAAAAAAATGGAAATATTTATAAGAAATAATTTCGTATAACATAGGTTCGTAGCCGACAGGCGGTCAAGCCGCCTGCGGTTTAAGCAATTGTTATGTGGACGCCCGCACTGGGGCGCTTTTGGAGGAGAAAAATTGAAAAATAAATTGTTTTTTGTTTTCTTTACAGTTTTTAATTTATCAATGTTATTTGCACAAGAACAAGATATGGACTATTACCTGTATCGTAACAAGGAAACATTCAGTATTTTACATTCTATGTTCGGAGTAATCGCACATGATAAAGTTCCTGTTTATAAGAACTGGACTCATGAATTTGAAGAAGAACCAAAGTTTTATCTTGACAAGAAAACTATAGTCAAATTTAAAAGAGTTTCTAAGGATTCTTTTCAGTATAAGTCAGGAAATGTATTTCATCGATGGCTGATAGAAACAATGGATGATTACAGAGAAGGCTGGATATCAGGGCATGATGTTATTCTTATATCAAGCAGCAGATCGTTTGTACCATTGTATAAATATGGAACTACATATTTCTATGTAAACGGTGGCCTTAATTATGATGGAAAACAATTTACAACAACTGGATTTACAAAATTAGTTACAGGAAGTTCTGTTGGAAGTCCAAACTTTTACAATGGTGATGTATTATTCCTAGAACAAGATAAAGGAGATTCTCCCTTTTATTTGGAATGGGATAATCCTCATTATGAAAATATGAAGCATATTTCAAAATGGGATGAAGAAGCCGGATGTTATGTACATCAGACAATCAAAAATTCAAACAATAACGAAAACATTATAGAAGAATATACTTCTTGCGAAAATGATTCGATATTAAAATCCCGAAATGTATACAAATCTGAAGAATATTATGATCTTATTCGTGCTATTGAAACTGACAATATATCATTATTGAAAAAAATCATTTCAAGCGGTTACAAAGCCGAAGTTATGACACCAGACGAAAGTCCACTTGTATACGCTTTGGAAAGAAATAAAAGTAATGCATTATCAATTATGATTGAAAGCGGCTTTAATCCTCATGTTGAAGTTGCTGGAGAAGATGATGTCGATTTTGTCGATATTTATGATTATAAAAAATTTGAAAAAAAATAATCACATAACATGATTTTATCACCGCAGCTACAGTAGTTATTTATATGAAACTATATCGATGTTCACCCTCTGGCACGCCGGTCATTTCCGATTTTTTGATAATATTCTCTTTTAATGTTGTACATGCGCTTATCTGCAATCTTTGCCAAATTTAAAACGGACTCATCCGGGAACTCACATTGTTGTACATAACCGGCAGAAACCGTTAATTTTTCAAGGTACTTTCCTTTCCAGTATCCTACTGTCTCATTCAGATTCAATTTAATGCGTTCAAGCTGCTGAGTATCGGCAAAAAGCAAGGCAACAAATTCATCACCGCCGATACGGTAAACTTTACCGAATGGTTGAAAACATTTCATCATACAAGCAGCTAGTCCGCATATCAGCTCATCACCTGCAGCGTGTCCCAAGGTATCATTTGCATTTTTTAGACCGTTAACGTCAATTGCTACATACACGAAATCATTATTGGTTCCGCTTTTCGTATATCGAATAAGATCATCCTCATACGCACGCCTGTTCAGACAGCCTGTGAGTCTGTCTGTATTGGAAATTTGAAGCAGTTTTGTGTTCATTTCTTTCAAAGTGAACAGCATATGTGAAAACCCACCTGTAAAAACAGACAAAAAAAGAATGATAATAAGTGCAATAATATGGCGACCTGTGGAAATCCAGCCGCGTTGTGGCATAAGCGCAAGTTCCCATGTAAGATTTCTTATATTAAAACGTGAGCGAACTGCATTTGATTTTAGATTTCCTTTTTTATGCATGGTATGAACCTGTCCGTCATCGGTGATATAGGAAAGTTCATAATTAAGACCCATGCCTGAAAGATTATCCAGATTCAAAACATTGATGATATTTTCAAAATCAATCGTGACGGTGACTAATCCCCACAAGGTGGTCTCGTCTCCTTGCTGCAGAATGACAGGTGCTCTTCCTGCCATTCCGACGCCTCCCTGAATCAGGTTAAAAGGATTTGTCAGAATTGTATCGCCTTTTTTATAAGCTTCTAAAGCCTCAAGATTGCCTGCTTGACTGGTATCCATAAAATTAAACCCTACCAGACTTTCGTTGCCGGCAAGAGGATAAACTGCCGCAACAACGCCTCCCGGAGCAATCGCAATATTTTTTAATGAAACATTGGTATCTCTAAGAACATCGTTATAAACATCATCTGCAACACCGTCAAAAAACGAAGTGTCGCCGTTGTGATCCTGTACAAGAGCGGTAAGTGTATGTGTTCTAGCCATTACACAGTCGATTATTGTGATAATATGTGAAGATTCATTTTCTGCAATAAAGCTGCATCTTTCCCGTTCATGTTGTATGTCACCTGAAAATAATAAATAGTAACCCGCTGTTAAAACAAGCAGAGAAATCAACCATGAAGCGATGCTGATCCATTTTAAATGTACGTTGTTTTTGTTGTCTTTATCAGTTAAGGTTTTCACTGTTTGTTCCTATCCAGGAATGAGATATTATATTATTATCCCTTATTATATCCAATAAATCAACTTTGTTTTAAAGAATTGTGTGAAGAATCCCGCAGTCAGGTGCGGTGCAGACACGGATTTTTCTTATGCTTTTGGTAAAATTCTGCACGGTGTCTTTGCTGAAAACTGTAGAACTCTCGGAGAAAGGCTTGTTTTCGGAATAAATCCAAAGATCGGTTTCAAACGAAATACGTTCGGGAACATCTATAATGATATCTTCCGGTTTAAGGGAGTTTTCCGTGGCAAGACGTTTTTCTTCATTCGTGCGGAATTCCAGACCTTCAAGTTTTTTGTGCAGAGGATTGGCATCATCAAATGGAATTTCCTGAACTATGCGGTAAAGTCTTCTTTCTTTCAGCAGTTGCGCGCATTTTTTCTCCGCAAAATCTGCTGACATAAGCAGACTGTAAATTGAATTGTCGTCTGCCGCATACAGCTGTTCCGGCAACACAAGCTTTTGTTCCAACGCCGAATACAGTGCTTTTTTCATCATCGCGGTTGCCGTTCTTACATTCTTGTTCCAGTAAACAGCCTTATACATCATGTATTTTGAAAAAAGCAGGTGTTCAATGGACATTATTCCCTGTGAATCAAGCATAACACCTTTTTGTTTGTCGGGAACGATATGGGAGAGAATAAAGTCTATGTCCTGTGTACCGTAAGGAACGCCGCAAAAAAATGCGTCGCGGTTGAGATAGTCTAATTTGTCGGGATCAAGCACACCTGAAAGAAGCTTGCGGAAAAACAGTGTTTCGGTGTCGCTGGTTTGAATGGAATCGGAAACGATTGCCGCAACTTGCTGTGGATCCGCACCGGTTTTTGCAATGAGGGTTTTGAGTGGTTCTGCAAGAACAGCATCCGCCGTTAAATCTTCATGGTCTTTAAGCGGAAGTTCTTTTAGCGAATGGGTAAAAGGAAAATGTCCCAAATCATGAAATAGGGCGGCTGCCAAAAAGGCGGCAGTTCCTTTCTTTGTAACCCATTCGGAAGCACCTTTTGTAATCAGATTGTCCGCAAGACGCTGTGCAATGTGATACACTCCAAGAGAATGAGAGGCTCTTGTATGAGTTGCGCCGGGATATGCAATTTCTGTTGGACCAAGCTGCTTTATTGCATACAGCCTGTTGAAAACCGGAGTGTGAATACATTCTTCAAGCTCCGGTGTAAGATAAATGTGTCCCCAAAGAGAATCACGAACAGCCTGAGAAAACTTGCCCATTACTGACCGCCCATTCTGGTATAGGCTGCCAAACCTCCTGCCAGCAAAATCTTTGCGGAACGTTCGTCAAGTGTATTTGAACCTTCTATTACGCTGCCGTTAGCTGTAATTTTAAAGTTAACACCTTTTTCTAGGGCTTCTTTTATGTTTGTAATTTTGATTGTATTGCCCTGTTTTATTTTGTCGTAGTCAGACGGGTTTACAAATGTAATCGGAATTATGCCGTAATTGATGAGGTTTGCCTTGTGAATACGGGCAAATGACTTTACGATTACAGCCCTTACACCGAGATACATCGGAGCAAGCGCGGCGTGTTCGCGTGAAGAACCCTGTCCGTAGTTTTCACCGCCAACAACAAAACAGCCTTTCGGGTTCAATGCCGAAGCTCTTTCGTAAAATGTAGGATCAAGGCGTTCAAACGCAAACTTAGAAATTTCTGGAATGTTGGAACGCAGCGGAAGAACTTTTGCGCCTGCCGGCATAATATCATCAGTTGAAACGTTATCGCCCGCCTTTAAGAGTACAGGAAGTTCCAATTCCGGTGCAAATTCCGGTGTCGGCGGACATGGCTTTATGTTTGGACCGCGGATAATCTCTATTTTTTTGCTTTCCTCTTCTGAAAGCGGTTTGAGCAACATCCCTTCATCCTGTCCGAATAGCTTGATATCCGATTTTGAAAGGTCAGGAGATTTTCCTGCCAGCATACTGTCAGAAGCTTTTGTAAATGAGAAAGTTGAAGGATCGGTTATTACACCTGTAATAGCGGCTGCCGCGGCTGTTTCAGGTGAAACAAGGAAAACGGAAGCATCCGCCGTACCGCTGCGTCCTTTGAAGTTTCTGTTGAATGTGCGCAGTGTAACGCCTTCACTGTTAGGCGCAAAACCCATACCAATGCACGGACCGCATGCGCTTTCGAGAATGCGGAAGCCTGCCGCTATCAAGTCACCGAGAACACCGGCTTTTTCTGCCATCATGAGTGTTGTACGGCTTCCGGGTGCAATACCGGCTTCTACATTGGGCGCAATGTGTTTGCCTTTTACTATTGCGGCGACAGCGGTTAAATCGTCAAGGGAACTGTTTGTACATGAACCGATTACAACCTGGTCAACTTTTTTACCTGCAACGGCACTTATCGGCTGTACCGCATCGGGGGAGTGAGGACAGGCTGCCATTGCAGTGAGCTTACTGAGATCAATTTCAATTATCTTGTCGTAAACCGCGTCGCTGTCGGCTTTCTGTTCTGTCCAGTCATTTCCGCGTCCCATTGCTTCAAGAAAAGCCTTTGTTGTTTCATCAGACGGAAATACGCTGCATGTTGCGCCGAGCTCGGCACCCATGTTTGTTATTGTGGCTCTTTGTGGAACAGTAAGGTTTTTTACACCATCACCGAAGTATTCGTAAACGGCGCCTACGCCGCCTTTTACCGTTTCGCGGCGCAGTACTTCAAGTATAATGTCTTTTGCGCTTACGCCTTTGTTAAGGCTGCCGGTAAGCTTAACGCCGAAAACTTTTGGCATTGCAAGATGGAATGCGCCGCCTCCCATTGCAACTGCAACGTCAAGACCGCCGGCACCGATTGCAATCATTCCGATACCACCACCAGTGGGTGTGTGGGAATCCGAACCTAAAAGCGTTTTGCCAGGTTTGCCAAAGTGTTCAAGATGAACCTGATGACAAATGCCGTTACCTGGGCGTGAAAACCATATTCCGTATTTTTGTGCGATGGACTGCAGATAGCGGTGGTCATCCATGTTGCGAAAGTCGGTTTGTAATGTGTTGTGGTCTATGTATGATACTGAAACTTCTGTTTTTACTCTTGGGATTCCTATAGTCTCAAACTGAAGGTATGACATTGTACCGGTTGCATCCTGTGTAAGTGTCTGGTCAATGCGGATTGCTATGTCGGTTCCTCTTTCAATCGGCTTTCCTTTTTGGAAAGAATCCTTTGCTACTATGTGATTCTGAATGATTTTTTCGGCTAAGGTGAGTCCCATATTGTCTCCTGATACGATAATAAAACTGGTTCATTTTAGCGGTATGTATAAAGAATGTCCATATATTCAAAAACTATGTGTTTGTGATATAATTAGATTGTGAAAAAACTGTCTTTGTTACTGTTATTACTATTCTTTCTGTTTTTCTCATGTAAAAAGGAAAAAACACAGACTCCAAAAATACCCGATACTCTCAGAGGCAGAATAAAAGAATTGTCTTACGAAATAAACTGGTCTGATGAAATGAATCCGGACGGTCTGCCAAAGCTTGAAAAACAGGATTTGTTTCTGCAGCTGCCGCTTACGTTGTGTGTTCTGCCTGAAACCGAAGCAGTTTATCCTGAATATGGTGATTTTGGTGAGCTGAATCTCTCCGGTGTGCCATATTCGCTAGTTAGATTCGTTGATTCATTCTGCCGTGAATCTATTTGTGTCCCGGTTGATAAACGCAGAATAGAAACTGATATCCTTGACAGTACATATCCTTTTTTGAAGATGGTTCTAGAAGACGAACTTTTTTCGTTGCATGAAGTGAAGTCTTATCTAGTTGCAAAACCGGAATTTTATGACGGTGTTTATCAGGTTCCAGTGCGATTATTCGGAAATGACAAACATACCGATATTTTATTGTTTGTTAATAATGTCAAAGAAACGTTCAAAATTGATCAGATTTATTTTGGAGAGACGGAAAAATGAATGATGTTTTGACCGGAATAGAAAGAGATGTTGTAATTGATTATATGCGCTCGGAAATGCCGGTTTTAAGTATAAGGCTGAATTTGGTTCAGGATACGGCTTTTGCCGTTCCATCCGGTCAGTATTCTGTCCAGCAGTCTGTTATCATCTTTTCGGAACGTTTTGTACCTCAGTATGCCAAGTCTTTGCAGACAGAGATTCTTGTTTCATTTTATTTTAAGAAACGCGGTCTTTTCTTTAATTCAATTTTGCAGAGCAAGAACAATACATGTGCTGTTGGTATTCCCAATACTATATCCAAGATTGAAGATACTCAGTCTGAACCTGTTTTTGAGAATTATTATGGGAAACTACTGTATGCTGCAAAAAATGGTCAGACAGAAGTCGGTTTTTCATCAAATATTGATTACCCTTTGTTTAATCCGTTTGTTTGGCGCAGAGTTGATCTTTCGGATACTTTCTTTAAGATACTTGAATCAAATACTTCTTTTGTCCGCTCAGACCAGACTGGAAACCTGATAGACAGCATGTATGAAAGCAAAGAACTACTTTTTATTCATGGCAAACGCTTTCCAGAAAAAAATCCTTTTCCTTTCAAGGCATGTCTTTTGAGTGATGATTTACAAAAAAAGCCTGCAAGCATAGTAAGTACGTACAAAAGGGAAATGGATTCTTTTACAGGTAGTGTGTTTGTTCCTTTTTCGGACTTAAAACAGACAATTACTGCTGAGATTCCGGTAACGACTTTTTCGCAGATGGCTTTCCCTCAGGTTTGCGAAAAGATTATGGAACAGCTGGCTTTTATCCCCGCAATATCGTATCTTGCGGAAAAACATGAAGAGAACTCCGCGGTTCAGGACAGAATCAGTCCTCTTGAACTTGTATATGTGTCGGAACGTTATGTGACGTTTGTGTGTTCTTCAAAGACAATTTCGTTTGTGCCTATGCAGGAATACTCATTTTTACTAAATATCAGCTACAGGACTATAAGAGCCAAATGCGGAATACGCCATGTGTTTGAGTATGAGGGTAAAACCGGTGCAGTATGCGTTTTTACCAAGCTTAATCCTGAGGATAAACGTTTTTTATTCGAAAAAATCTATGGTACTGTCTACAAATAAAGCTGTTTTGCTTTATTTTATCTGCACAAGTGTATCCGGTTTTAATAAGCAGATATTGTTGTTTTCATCAACAACACATATGCCTCCTGCTGACGGATAAACCGGCGTTGCATCCAGAACCGTTACAGAGGATTTTGCAACAAGCTGCAAGTCTTTGTTGTATTTACCAATAACCCATTTTTTGTTGTCCTGAATTACTGTGTAGTAATATTCGTTCCAAGTTGAAAGCACTGCATTTTCGTATACGGGTTCATTGCTTTGCTTTGTAATTTCAAGCGTGCGAGGGTCTATGAGAACAAGGCGGATTGAGGCGTTTCCGCCGGTTTTTCCCGCTATGGTGAGCAGACCGGAATCCGTTTCAAAGATATTGCGTCCGCGAATTACATTAACTGGCGAAACTTTAAGTTCTTCACCGGTTTGACTATCAATCAGAACAAGTGAAGAAAGCAACTTTGTTTTGTCGGAGATTTTTAATCCGTAAGCGACATTAACCAGTCTGTCTTCTTCAGTTTCAATTCTCTTTTTATCTTTTTCTATCTCTTTGGTATCTTTTTGAGCTTCTTCCTTCTTTTTGTCGGAGAAAACCTGTTCTTCTGCTGCCTTTTGTTTTTCTTCTTCTGCTCGTTTTTGTGCTTCTTCAAGTTCTTTTTGTTTTTTTTCGGCTTCTTCCTGCCGCTTCTGAGCTTCTATAGCTGCATCAAGAGCTTTTTGCTGTGCGTCTTCGTCATCAGGATTTTCGTCGGCTTCTTTTTGTGCTTCTTCCGCCTGTTCCTTTGCTTCTTCTGCAGCTTTTTTTGTTTCTTCTACTTCTTTTTTAACTTCCTGAACTTCTTTTTGAGCTTCCGCTGCTGAACGTGCGGCTTCTTTTGCTTTTTCGGAAGCTTCTTCGGCTTCGCGGTTTTTAAGGTCAGACATATCTTCGCGCACGTCGATGCCTTTGTCATCAGTTTCTTTAATGCTGTCGACAACGTTTTTATCCGAGATAACGGTTGTATCAACCGCACTCAGGCTTCCTTGTCCGCGGCCTGTTAATGGAATGATAATCTGTGACTTTCCGGCCCATTCTTCGTAATCGGTAGAAAGTCCTGCGATTGAAGGAGAGAGTTGTTCCAAAACAACGGATTTATATTTACCGCTGATTTGCGACAGATTGCCACGGTAAACGGCATTATAAACAGTAATGAATGTGGCAAGCGTATCAGCATCAGCTTTTGTGTAATCGTAGGCGGAAACAAGATAACCGCTTATAATAGCTCGCAGGTTTCGTATGTGATCTACTGCGGCGTTTTTGCCGAGTACAAGGATGTCAGCATCAAGTCCGGTTTTTGTTTCCTCATCAACTGCGTGTATAAGGTAATATTTCTCGGGGTTGCCGAAACTGCCGAATTCGTCGTTACTGCTTACCAGTCTGCCGAGATTTGTACCTATGCCTATAATCTGATCCATTGTGTTATAGACTGTTACCGGTCCTGTATAGTTTTTAAAATGTATTTCCTGATTATCTATCGTTTCAAGTTCGCTTTTGTATACTTCAAAACAAAATAATGAAGAAACTGTAATTGCAATGAAAATTAATGCGAATAAAAATATCTTTTTCATAAGTTTGAACCTTTCAAAATTATAATTAAAACCATTATACAGCATTTTAACTGATTCTGCAAATTCCTGTTTTGTTACAGCTTGACTTATTAACAGCAAAAATCATATCATATTCATGCTATGAAAAGAAGACTTATAACGGCAGCATTGCCTTACGTAAACAATATTCCACATCTCGGAAACATAATACAGTCACTTTCCGGTGATGTTTTTGCACGTTTTTGCCGTAACCGTGGTTATGATACTCTTTATATTTGTGGTGTAGACGAATACGGAACTGCAACAGAAACAAAGGCTCTCGAAGAAGGAAAAGAGCCTCGCGCATTATGCAATCATTATTATCAAGAACACACAAAAATATACAAATGGTTCAACATAAATTTTGATAAATTCGGTCGTACATCAAATCCTCAGTGTACGGAAATTACTCAAAGTCTTTTTAATGATTTAGACAAGGCCGGTTTAATTAAAGAACATACAAACAAACAGCTTTTCTGCCCCAAATGCAATATGTTCCTTGCGGACCGTTATGTTGACGGTACCTGCCCTAAGTGTGGTTCTACAAAGGCTCGCGGTGACCAGTGCGATGAATGCGGTTCTCTTTTGGATCCGGTTGATCTTAAAGAGCCTAAATGTCATACCTGTGGTTCAACACCGGAAGTTCGTGAAACAAAGCATCTTTATATAGATTTGCCATCTTTGACCGGAAAGCTTAATGAATGGATGGAAAAAGCGAGTGTAGAAGGTAAGTGGTCGGACAATGCTCTGAATATGACAAAGGCATGGATCCGTGATGGATTACAGGAACGTGCAATTACACGCGACCTTAAATGGGGTATCCCTGTACCGAAACCCGGATACGAAGACAAAGTATTTTACGTTTGGTTCAATGCGCCTATCGGTTATCTTTCGATTACAAAGCAGCTTGCAGATGAGCTTGAAAAATCAGGTCGCGGAACTTTTGATTGGAAAAGCTGGTGGCTTCCGGAAGAAAGCAAAGAAGCAAAAGGGAAGGGTAAAGTTGACTTGTTCCAGTTTATCGGGAAAGACAATATTCCGTTCCACACTGTAATTTTCCCATGCACGTTGTTGGGCAGCCCTCACAACTGGACAAAGCTTCATCATATGTCCAGTACTGAGTTTTTAAACTACGAAGACGGTAAATTTTCAAAAAGTCGTGGAATCGGAGTATTTGGCAGTGATGCCATTGAAAGCGGAATTCCTGCTGACGCATGGCGTTTTTATATTTTCTACAACAGACCTGAAAAACAGGATTACCAGTTCACGTGGAAAGATTTTATGGAAAAGCTTAACGGTGAGTTAATCGGTAATCTCGGCAATCTTGTAAACCGTACACTTTTGTTCGTAAACAAATATTTTGACGGCAAAATTCCTGATGCTCCTGTTGATGAAGATTTGTGGGGCCAAGTAAAAGCTCTTGAGAAGAAGGCCACTGATTATCTTGAATGGGCAGAGCTCAAGGATGCGTTTCATACAATGTTTGAGATTTCTGATATATGCAACAAAAAGTTTCAGGCAGCAGAGCCTTGGAAAACTCATGAGTCAGATCCCGCTGCTTGTGCAAAGCTTATTCATAATCTGTGTTACGTAATCAAAGATTTGATGATTATGATGAATCCTTATATGCCTCAATATACTCAGGTTATTATGTCATACTTTGGCAAGTCAATTCAAGAAAGCAAGGTTGGAACTGAAACAAAGCAGGGTTATACATGGGCAAATCTCGGTGAAACAACCGGACTTGATAATGTAGGACCCACGGAAGTTTACTTTAAGCCTCTGGATCAAAAAACTATGCTTGCATTCCGTGAAAAGTTCAGCGGTAAGCAGACAAAACAAGCGGAAAAAGCTGCAAAAAAAGCCGAAAAGAAAAAGGAAGAACCTGTTGCATTGCCCGTTGAAGAGCAGGCAGCTTTCTTCAATGCAAATATTGAACTCACTGTAGCAAAGATTACGGAAATAAAACCGAATCCTGAAGGTGACAAACTTTATATTGAAACACTCGATGACGGAAGCGGAACGCCGCGTACAATCCAGTCTGGATTGCGAAAATATCTTCGCGAAGACGAACTTTTAGGCAAGAATGTTATTATCGCGGCAAATCTTGCACCGCGTCTTATGCGTGGAATAGAAAGTCGTGGAATGCTTTTGGCTGGTGATTACAAAGACGGAGACAAGGATTGCGTAGAAGTTTTGGATGCTGGCTGGGCAAACCCTGGAACAAAGGTTGTTCTCGAAGGTGCCGACCCGAAAGCTACCAAGAAGTCTGAAATAAACATAGACGAGTTTTTTGCAGTACAGATTGTGGTAAAAGATGGTTCTGTCCAGATAGCTGGCAAAAAACTTTTGGCTGATGGAAAAGAAATTAAAACTGCAAAGGCTCTTAACGGAGAAATTCACTGATGGCTGTGGATACACAGAATCTGAAAGTAAAAGTTAGTCTGTCTGATAACAAAAATACCATTTTTTCTGATTCGTTTTTACAGACTCCATTCTGGGCTAAGTTCAAATCCAGACACGGGTGGAAATCTCTAAGATTCAATATAACAGTGACAGACGGGAACTGTACTGTGCAAATGGATATTTCTGTTTTGGTCAGAACTTTTGCGCGTTTTTTTTCTCTTGCATATATTCCTCTGGCACCTGTGTTTAATCCAGAGGTATTTGATTTTACCGGGTATTTTGATTTTCTTGTTAAAATAACTGAACAGCTTAAGGTCTTTTTGCCCAAAAGGACAATATATGTCCGCTATGACCCTCCTGTATGCTATAAAAATGATTTTACAAAAGAGGATTTTGTGAATATCATGACACAATGTCATAAGCTAAAAAAGCCTTTGTCAGATATTCAACCGCCGGATACAGTTATCCTTAATCTTATGCAGACAGAAGATGAGATCATTGCCGGCATGAAAAGCAAATGGCGATATAATATCCGCCTTGCTAAAAAAAAAGATGTAAAAATAAAACAATGTAGTGCAGAAGACACAGATTTTGAAAAATCAATAGATACTTTCTATGATTTATATAGAATAACTTCAGAGCGTGATGGTATAGCGTTACATTCAAAAAGCTATTACATAGATTTGTTCAAATGCGCGCAACAACTACCTGATGCCCCTAAAATCTCTCTTTATACTGCAGAACATGAGGGAACGCCGCTTGCCGCAATAATTACACTTTTTACCGAAAAGCAAGCCGTTTATCTTTACGGTGCATCATCAAATGAAAAGCGGAATTTGATGCCGGCTTATCTTTTACAGTGGACAGCTTTATGTGATGCAAAAAAGCATGGTTGCGCATCTTATGATTTTTACGGAATTCCACCTACGGATGACGAATCTCATCCTATGCACGGGTTGTACAGGTTCAAAACCGGTTTTGGTGGTACCATTATACACAGAATTGGCAGCATTGACATTCCTTTGTCACTACTTTATATAGCGTATGCTTTTGCGGAAAAACTAAGATTGATATGGTTCAAAAAAATAAAGAAACTTTTACGCAAAAAATAGCCTTTAATGTGTATTCCATTCGATTGCCAGCTGACGCAGTTCCTGCGAGCTGTTACAATGAAGTTTCTGCTTTATGTGTTCCTTGTGGGCATCGATTGTTTTTGTACTAAGATTGAGCTTTGTGGCAATTTCTATCGTACCGTAGCCTTTGCCTATCATAGAGAACACCTGAAGTTGTCTGTTGGAAAGTTCGTTTGTCAAATCTTTGAAATTACCGTTTGAATCCTGAGTATGTTGGATTTTCCCATCACTACTATCCTGAAGATGTTCTTTTTCGGCTTCGCTTAGCCAAATTTTGCCTGAAATAACTGTTTTTATTGCATCTATAACTTTGTTTGTGGCTTCTTCTTTCATTACATAACCACTTGCACCTGCTTTTAAAGCTCTTTCAGCATAATAACGCTCGTCATACATGGAAAGAACAAGTATTGCAAGCTTAGGAAAGCGTATTTTCATGGAATGAATTATTTCAAGTCCATCCTCGTCTCCGAGATTCAAATCAACAATTGCAAGGTCAGGCTTTTTTTCAACGAGCATTGACAGAGCTTCAGACCCATTACGGGCTTCTCCTACAACTGTAAAATCAGGTTGTGTGTCTATTAACAGGGAGAGACCTTTGCTGAAAATGGGATGATCTTCCACCAATAAAACAGTTGATTTCTTCATACGAATCATATTCTACTACAAAATCTCATTTTTGCACATATTAATTTTTTATAAAACGAAAACATGTGATACACTGTTTACATAGTTTATATAATTTAAATCTTTAAGGAAAATAAAATGCGGATAGTTTTTTATCTGACAGATATTTCAAACCAGTACCAGATGGGAATTTATCAGGGTGTTGCAAGAATTGCAGAGAAACTGAATATACAAGTTTTATGTATTCAGGGAAAATCACTGGATATACATCAGATTATCCAGAAAGATGATATGACTCTTTTAAACAGTATCCCGGCTGATGGGATACTATTTATGTCAGCGGCGATTGCAAGTATCTCTGAAATTGATTTTGACAAAGAAAATTTTCGACGAAATAAGAAAAATTTACCCTGTGTCTCAATAGGATATCGTATTCCAGGTATACCTTCGGTTCTTGTAAGTACAAAAGATTCTATGCAGAAGCTTATGGATCATCTTTTGATTGAACACAATTATCATAATTTTTTGTTTGTAAGTGGTCCAGAGAAGCATAATGACAGCAGAATAAGAGAACTTGTAGTAAAAGGTTGTATTAAGAATACAACGGGAACTACTCTTGATATTATTAGGGGAGATTGGTTTGAACAAACTGCTAATGAGTTAATCAAACAATATGCTGAAAAACATTCTCAGGTTCCTGATGCAATTATTTGTGCAAACGATAATACCGCATTGGGTGTTATGCGGTATCTTCATACTATGTCAGGAACTCCATGGGAAAAATGTGCTGTTACTGGGTTTGATGATATTCCTCCTGCTTCTCTCACAATTCCGCCATTGACAACTATCGGTCAAAAATTGGAATTGATGGGAGAAAATGGAATAAAGCTCTTGTATGAACTCATGAATGGTCAAAAACCCGAACAGACGGTTTATATTGATACTAAGTTAATTATACGTAATTCATGTGGATGCGATGTAAAAGGAACAGGAGATACAGATGCAAGCGTGCAATATAAGGAGTATCATGATTTGTATCTTCAGAAGATGAAATCTGAAGAGATGCTGAGTATTGTAAAGACTTTTGCAGAAGAACTGGCTGCCGTTGATGACTTAAAAAAATTTCAAATATATTTGAAAAATTTTGTAGACAAGATAAATCTTGAAGATTTTAATTTATTCCTTTTTGCATCGGAAAATAATAAACACCTTATAAACGAAGAACTTCCTCCTGGTTATGCAGGAATGATTTATAGCAGAAAAAACTATAAAGATTTTGATTGTGGTACAGGTATAAAAGTTAATCTTAGTGATTTTTTTAGTAAAGAATGTAACAAAAAAGTTATGTGTATAACACGACTAGGAGAACTTGAGAATATGACTGGTTTTGTTATTTATACAGCTCCGGACAGTCTTCAACCTCATATATGCAGTGCATGCTCTTTTTTGGAAAATACAATTATGCGTATTGAAATACTTAATTCAGAAAAAACGCGTGCATTGGAACTGGAAAATCAAGTTAGATTAAGAACAAGGGATTTACAAAAATCAAACAATAAACTGAAAAAAGAGGCTAAAAAGAGGATGGCTGTTGAAGCAGAAGTCCTAAAAATAAGTGAATTAGAACGTTTGAGGTTTTCGATGGATCTTCATGATGATATATGCCAGCGATTGGCAGGTATCTCAATGTATAGCAAAAGTTTGCAGCATTCAGATCAGATTAATAAAGAATCTGTAGTTGAGCTTACAAGCATGATAGAAGATACTCTTTCGAGAACGCGTGCCTATGCTCATAATTTTTTCCCTTTGGAACTGGATACCTTGGGACTAAGAGAAGCGCTGGAAAGCCTGTGTGTTGGTATAGAAAATCAGACAGGCTGTGCATGTATTTATACATGGAAGATAAAGACGAATATTGTTTTTTCCATAGCCCAAAAAATGAATATATATCGTATTATGCAGGAGGCTATGCAGAATATAATTAAACATGCAAAGGCAACTGTCATAAAACTGGATGTGTCAAAAAAGGACAATATTGTTATAATAGTTTTAAAAGACAACGGAATAGGAATTAATATTTCTGCAAAATCAAAGAAAACTGATGAAAAAAATAAAGGTCTGGGACTGCGTTCAATGGAATATCGTGCACATCAGATAGGTGCCGAATACCGGCTTTTTTCTAAATTAGGTGAAGGAACCAGCATTATGCTCAAAATACCTGTAAAGGAATAATGCTTATTCTGTAATGGTATTTCTGGATGCGCTTGCAAGTACAGTACCGTCATATCCGTAAAAGGTCATGACAAAGAATGTCCGGTATACTTCTACTTCAAGCCAGCCATAATCTGCATTTGAAAGCCATTTTGACCATGGTGAAATATAATCAAGATTTGAATCTAGTTTACCACCCATTGTTCCCACAATTGCATAGGATATCTCATTTTTTTCAAGATATTCCATAAAGTGACAATGACCACTTATAACGAGATCCGCCTTATATTTCTCAAGGTAAGGACTGAGTCTGCCAATTAAATCGTGACTTTCACCAAAAAGGCGACCATTTTTTGTGTAATAACCAGATGCCACAATCTGACAGTGAGAAACGACGATAACAGTATCGGTTTCAGGTAGAACAGAGATTTCTTTTAAAAACCATTGTTTTTGTTTGTTGTTAAAATCTTCTGCATCCCATAAAAGATTAAGTATAATTATGTGAACATTTCCAGCGGAAATATGTGAGTACAAATGTTTGTCGTTTTGAAGAAATGCTTTTGAAAATTGCCCTTTAGTATTGAATTTTGCATCATTACCGCCCATTACAAAACGTACCGGAGTATGCGGCATATTATGTGCAATGTCAGTGAGTGCCATATTGTAATATTCGTCTTTTGTACCTAAATCTGCTATATCGCCGAGAATGAAAAACGCATCATAATGCTGACTTGAAATATTTTGGAGTATTTCTGTTCTTTTTCTGTTTTGAGCTTCCATTGAACCCCAATGAGGATCTCCTGCAAACCCCAGTCTTAAAAGTGGTTCGGTATCTGATGTTGTTTTTGAGCGGTCCGGCAGTGACGATCCAGCCGGCAAAACATTAATTGAATCAGGATTAAATGAAACATGATTGCCTGTTATAGATAGGAAAAGGAAAGTGCTTGTGCAAATAATTATATAGCATGTACTCAATAAGAGAGATAATCCCTTAAAGATAGCAGCCCATTTATGTTTTGCAAAGCCTGTATAAATCAAATATAGTACAAAAGGAAGCCAGGCTGAAACGAGAAAATATTCAAATGCCATGTCGGCGCTGGCTGTCCATTTTAAAAAGCCGTTGAATCCTGTAGTAGCTTTTAGCCATGCACAAAAAAAACTTACGAAAAGGCAAATACCAAGAGAAAATAAAACACCGGCTGTTTTTTTGCTGTTTTTCATGTCCTTATTCAGTTTCTGCTTTTGTAGTTCTTACTGCTTTCAGTTTTTCGAATGCGGTTGTTAAATCATCCTGCTGGACTGCAAGATAATCAATCAAAACCGGATATTCTGTAAGTAATTTTCCCAAATTGCGGTACCGCTCAAAGAGAAAGTAGTCTTCGGAACTTGTCTGGTTTTCTTTAACAACTGTATCAAGAATATGTCCCTGAGTCTGGGCTCTATATTCTGAATAACTGTTTTTAACAGATTCGTATAGAACCAAATCAGGTGATTTTGTTTTCTTTACTTCTACAGAATTGAACAGGACAAATGGATATTTCCCATAAGCATCTATTCCGTTTATAATTTCAGGTATGTCAAGTGATGTATGAACAAATACATTTTCTGTATTATTTGAAGTTATCAAAAATTGCACTATATCGCTGCTTATATTCTGAACTTGTTGAGATAATAGGTCAGAAAGGTTATCATCTGTTTTGACAGAAAAGTCCTTCACAAGTTGAGGTAAATACTCCTGTCTTACTGCCAACGATAAGGTAACAGTATAGTCATATGAAAAATCGTAATTTGTTGAAAACGCATTGTTGTACTCTGAAGCAAAAGGAAGTTCTCCAGATATTGATGTTGTGAACCTTTGTGGTTCTATACTAAAAATGTAAAGTTCTGTATTTGTTGGAATAAGTCGTTCCCACTTCCAGCTGAAAACACCGTTTGTAACCGGTACAGGATCTATTCCGCTTGTTTTTGATGCAAGAACACCGTATTTACCAATTGGTACAAAAATTTGAATCCATCCGAAAACAAAAACAGTGCCTGCCGCAATAATCAGAATAATCAGTGATATAAAGGCTTTTTTCATGTTTCTCCTGCTCCGGTTTTTCTATACCGATAGACTTTTATTAATGTGTAAAGTATACTCTCACTCAGGAGAAAACTGCAATATTTTTTATGGACAAATTAACTCAAAAAAACGTTTTATACCGAATTCTGTACAGAATAAGCGTTTTCTTTTTCCTTATGCTTTTTGCTCTGCTTGCATTGTATACGATGGGTAATTATCAGAGTTTTTTGGATATTTCCCAGTTAATTATTCTGAGATGTATGTCTGTGTTTTCAATTTGTCTTTTGATTTTAGGAATAATGTTGATTTTTGGCGGATTGTTCTTTTCATTTTATAAGAAAACATTTAACTATCTAAGAAATATCTTGATAAGTGTTTTAAATATTCTGGTATCTGTTGTTTTTTTGTTTTTTTCCAGTGGTATTGATTTCCTGTCGGGCGGGGTTTAGTTTGAACAGAAAGCTTACAGTCTGGGAAGTTACAAGAGAATATGCCGGTATTGCTGAAGCTGGTGGAGTTAAAAATGTTTCATGTTCTCTTGCTGAAAATCTGGTAAAAAACGGTATTGATGTTACGGTTTTTATGCCGTTCTACGGCTGTACAATAATACGGCGGCTTTCAAAAATAGAAAAACTTACAGCATCCTTAGCCAGGGTAAATTGTAACGGGACAGAATATAAAATTGCATTTTCACAGGCTGAAATAAACGGTGTACGCATAGTTTTTGTAATGAACATGATTTTTACCGAGAAAAAAGCTGTGTATGTTTATACTGCAGAAGACGAGAGAAAAGATTCTTCATGTATATGCGGGCATGGACACAAAGACGCAAATATCATGAATGTTTTGTTTCAAAAAGCTGTTATTGCTTATTCGCAACTTTCAGGTGAAAGGCCTGATATTGTCCAGTGCCAGGATGCACATACGGCATTATTACCAGCGTTTGCCAAAGCCTCACCAGCGCATTCTGCGTTATTTGCAAAAACAAAGTTTTTTATAACAATTCATAATGCAGGCCCCGGTTATCATCAGCAGTTCAATTCTATTGAAGAAGCATACGCCTATACAGGATTGCCGTTTCCACTTTTACAGACTGGATTGCTGAATGGACAGGTAGAACCGTTTTTAGTCGGTGCATCATTTGCAAAACTTTTTACAGTTTCACCATGGTATGCGGAAGAACTGTCAGATCCGAAAAATAATGACACAGCAGGTCTTTCTGCCGCTTTTTATGAGAAAAAAATAAAAATTCAGGGGATAACAAACGGGATTGATTTTACACGCTATACGCCGACAGATAAAACGATATCACTTCTCCCGTACGAATTTGATCCTGCAGGAGGAAAGCTTAAGGGTAAAACCTTATGCAGGAACTTTTTCCTAAAAACTGCAAGAAAAGGTGGTTTTAATATTCCGGGTTTGGAATGTTTCGGCCGTGTAGAAAACAAACCTCACAACGTTTATTTTTCATATCATGGCAGAATTGTTCATCAGAAAGGATTGGAAATTCTTGCGGATGCTGCGGAAATGCTGCTTGAAAGAAATCCTAACTGTTGTTTTATGATTATGGGGCAGGGGGATAGGGTATTAGAAAATACTCATATTATGCTTGCTGAAAAATATGACGGCAGATATATGTATATACGTGGTTATGACAGAGCCTTTGTAAGACTTTGCGTTGCATCTGCTGATTTTCTTGTTCTCCCGAGTTTCTTTGAACCGTGTGGTCTTGAAGATTTTATAGGGCAAATTTTTGGAACTATTCCGATTGCACATGCAACAGGTGGTTTGAAAAAAATTCTTGATGGACAGACAGGATTTTTATATCAACCGAATGAACCTGAGATTCTTGCAGGAAAAATGCTTGAACTGGCAGAAAAAAAAAGGAAAACTCCAGAAAAGCTTAAACAAATTGCATGTTATGCAGCTGATTATGTTTTCAAAACTTATTCATGGAAAAATATAATACAACAGCATTATCTTCCGATGTATTATTCTCAGCTTGAAAAACAGTAATCTTTTTGATAAAATTATATTTAAATCACACATTATTTAATGAGGTTTATTTTGATAAAGACTTTTTTTGCAGCTGTTTTTTTATGTATAATTTCAACATATCTTGTATATGCTTCGGGAAATACTGATAATACGGAAGTCCGTAATACTAACAATAATAATACAACAAAAAAAACTACTGTAAAAGAAATCAGTCTTGAGGAACTGCTGAGTAAAAAAATAGAAAACTACAAGAGTGATTTTGTTGATTCACTGGAAAAAAATAATTTTGAAAAAGCCTGCGAAATATATATATCCGCAAATAGAGAAATCAATTCTACAAATACTGTTACTGACGAGGCAACAACTGTTGTCTTGGAAATGAAAAACTCTCTTGATGAGTATATTTCAGATTATAAATTTGAGAAAGTGAAAGCTCCTAATACGACAATAAAAAATAAGGCTTTTTCATCTCCATTTATTGTCAAGCTAAAATCAAATCTTCATCCGGCTGGAAATTTCCCAATAACAGTAACATTTCCTGAAGTTTCAGAAGATGGCGAGTTAATATATTGTAAAAAGGATATACAGTCCGATGAAGAAGGGGTTGTTACGTTTGAGTGTCCTGTATCTTCTTTGCCATATAACAAAACAATTACTTTTTCATTATCTCCAAATAATGCAGATTTATTTACGGAACTACCATCTATAGAATTACCTTGCAGAGTTAGTACGAACATGAAATCTTCCGGTGGATCTATAGCATTCGTTGACTTTACAAAAGGTGGAAATCCTATTACTACAAATTCAGAAACTTCATCTCTTGTTTTAACAGCTCTTATAAACAAAGGGTTTACAAGAATAGGAAACTGTGATTTTACATCTTCTATTGTTGCTGGAAACGATGTGGCCGTACAAAAAGAAGCCTCTGCATTGTTCGGAAAAAATGTAACATATCTTATATATGGTACGATAAAATATGAAAAAGTTGAAAAGGTTGAAGACGGTTATATAGTAGCATTAAAGGGAAACATGAAAGTTCGCAATATTCTGGAAGACAAAGAACTTCTTGTTTCTGAACAGACAATAGAGATAAAGGAAAAATCAGAATGGGCTGCAACAAATACCGCAAGAAAAAAGCTTGCTGCAGCTTTTGCCGATCAGGTTCTTTATGGAATCTGATGAATCTCAAAAAAAATTTTTATTAAAAATCCTTATTTTATGGATTTACTATTTTTTTCTGTATCTTTTTTTTGAATACATACTACGTATTGCAACGGATGTAATTCCTGTTTCATATTTTCTTCTTTCTTCGATTTTCACGTATTCTTTATTAACGGCACTATTTCTGGCCTTAATGGAAAGACCGCTGTTAAACATTGTTTCGGCATTTGTTACTATCATTACAGGAATCTATTATGCGGTGCAAATATGTTTTTTTGGTGTTTTTTCGACATTTGCCACATTAGGTGTTATCCTTAAGGGGGGGATGGCTATTGTAAATTTTCCGCAGATTGTTGCAGGAACTATAAAATCTAATATTTTGTATCTTATACTTCTACTTTTAACACTTCCATTAAGCTTTTTTCCCCCTGAGCTTATAAAGAAGTATAGAATTAAAAAAAACTGTGCTACTATTTTTATTTTTTCATCCTTGTTTATTACTCTTAATTTGTCTTTTATTATGACATTTATTCCATTCAGAACTGATATATCAAATTCTGCTATTTCCGTTTATACAGAAAAACAACCAGTTGTAAAAACTATGACTATTCTTGGTGGTCGGAATTCTCTTGTACTGGATGCAAAACGTATGATATACGGTAATGATTATTTATCTGCTGTTATTTTACGGAAAATCGGGAAGATTTTATTATCTGAAAATAATGTGATATTCGATACAGAAATACAAAGTGATGATTCTGAAATAGTAGTGAATGCAATACCAAAGAAAAAAGCAAACATATTGCCAATTGATTTTGAAACTTTGCTGAATGATGAAAGTGACGAGCAATTACATGATATGGACAGATATTTTTCGTCTCTCAAACCTGATTATGAAAACGAATACACAGGAATTTTCAAGGGTAAAAACCTTATATTCATTACTGCGGAAAGTTTTTGGTCTGCTGTAGTTCGCGAAGATGTAACACCGGTATTGTACAAGATGATGAATGAGGGTTTTAAGTTTACAAACTTTTATACACCGTATTGGGAAGTTTCTACGACAGACGGAGAATATGTTAATTGTCTGAGCCTTCTACCAAAATCAGGAACTTACAGCTTTCGTGATTCTGCCAAAAACTTTCTGCCGTTTGCGCTCGGGAACCAGTTCCGACGTTTGGGCTACACGACAAAAGCCTATCACAATTATCTCGGTTCTTATTACGACAGAAATATATCGCATCCAAACATGGGATATGATTTTTCTTCAATGGGTGACGGATACAGAACGACTGAATCATGGCCGGATTCTGACCATGAAATGATGAAGATTACGTTGCCGGAATATATTGAAGAGCCGAAATTCCACGCATATTATATGACGATAAGCGGACATCTTCCGTATGATTTTTGGGCAAATGCAATTGCAATAAAACACAGGGAAGAAGTTGAATATCTTGATTATGACGAGGCTATAAAAGCGTATTTTGCATGTACAATCGACCTTGACAACGCGTTGGGGTATATTCTTGAAGAACTTGAAAAACGTGGAATCGCGGAAGATACAGTTATCGTACTCGCAGCAGATCACTATCCTTATGGTCTTACTATTGAACAAATGCGCCTTTTGGCTGGGAAACACTTTGATTCCACATTCGGTTTGTACGAAAATAATATGATTATCTACAATCCAGGTCAAAAACCTGTTGAGGTAAGCAAAATCTGCTCTAACCTTGACATATTACCGACTCTTTCCAATTTATTTGGTCTGCCTTATGACAGCAGATTGTTTATAGGTCACGATGTTTTTTCGGATGCGGATCCGTTTGTTGTCTTTAAGTGCATAAATGTTATTACTGACAAGTTAAAATATCGCGGTGACCGTGATTCCGCAGTTCCACAGGATGATAAGGAAATAACACAGGAAGATATTTCCGCTGTAAAAAAACAGCTTGCACAGAAAATAAAATATTCGGAACTGGTTCTGGAACGGGATTATTACAGACGAATCTGGAATAATATAAACGAATCAAAAACGGAATAGAATCTTATTCCGCAAAATTTCTTCCGTATGTGTAGCTCATTTCTTTTAGTTCTACAGCCCTTTTTGCACTCAGCTGACTTTGTGTCAGCCGCCACTGCCAGTTATGACCGCCTGCGGTGGAAGGCATATTCATACGAGCCTCATCACCAAGTTCCAATATATCCTGCATCGGAATTACAGCAAAATCTGCAACTGAAGACAAAGCCAGTTTTATAAAAGAACGGCACAAAGTGCCGTTTTTAATCCATTTCTGTGAGGTTTTAAAATCAAAACCGAGGTATTTGCAAACAATTTTAAGGTCTGCTTCCGGCAGAGAAGAAAGATACCCCATTGTTGTTGAATTGTCGTGGGTTCCTGTGTATACAACGCAGTTTTTGCTGTACATGTGCGGCATAAAAGGGTTTATGAATCCATTTTGTGCAACTTCATCGCTGTTGAATGCAAACTGAAGGACTTTCATTCCCGGAAGTCCGAACTCCTCTCGAAGTTTAGTAACATCTTCTGTGATAACACCAAGGTCTTCGGCTATGATAGGTATGTTTCCAAGCTTTTTCTGTATAGTCTGAAACAACTCTTTGCCCGGCGTTTTTATCCATTCTCCGTTAACGGCCGTCTTTTCGCCAGCAGGAACGCGCCAGTATGCGTCAAAACCTCTGAAATGATCTATGCGAATAAAGTCTACAAGCTCATTAACCTTTTTTATACGCCTGAGCCACCATGAAAAGTGTTCTTTTTGCATGGCATCCCAGTCATAAAGCGGATTTCCCCACAATTGTCCTGTAGCGCTGAAGTAATCAGGCGGAACACCGGCAACGGCTTTAGGTTTTCCGTTTTTATCCAGTTGGAACAAATGCTGGTTTGACCATGCGTCTGCAGAATCCATTGCTACAAAAATAGGTATGTCACCGATTATACTAATACCGTTTTTATGCGCATATTCTTTAAGTGCAGACCACTGCCTGTAAAAGAAAAACTGGATTATACAGTGGCTTTCAACTTCTATCCTATGCGTTCTGTTCCATTGTGATACTGCTTCTTCATTAAAAAGCGCAAGCTCCGTTGGCCAGTATTCGTTCCATATGGAACTGCAGACTTTTTCGTTGCAGGCTTTTTCATCATAATATTCTTTTATACTCATAAAACTTGCATAGTTATAAAGCCAGTCTTTGTTAGCTGTTTTAAACTTTTTATATTCTTCAAGGAGTTCAGGCTTTGCATGTTCTTTAAACTGTTTTGAAGCTGTTTTTAATATCGGGATTTTCCAGTAAACGACTGCCCCAAAGTCAACTCTGTTTGTGTTTTGAACATATTCCGGTGGAATACTTTGCTTTTTATCAAGAAAGCCGTCTTTTACAAGCATATCAAGATCAATGAGAAGCGGATTGCCTGCAAATGTTGAAAAAGATGAATAGGGTGAATCTCCGTATCCTGTAGGGGTTAGCGGTAAAATCTGCCAAAGAGTTTGTCCGGCCGATTTGAGCCAGTCAATAAATTTATATGCATTTTCTCCGATTGTTCCGATTCCGCCTTTGCCTGGTAAAGATGTAGGATGCAGCAAGATTCCGCTTCTTCGTTTCATAATTGGAAATACCTCTGATAAATTATAGTTGTGTAATTATATATCCAGCATTTACAAAAGGGCAACCGGGTCAACGTCTATTTCAAGATAAACATTGCGCAGAGGTTTGTAATTGGCAAGAAAATATCTGCAAAAGTTTTGTACGGACCTTATTTTTTCATCTTGTAAAAGAAGCTGAAATCTATAGTTACCCGAAAGTTGAAAGATTGCGCATTCCGCTGGTCCAAGTATGCTGATTGAAGAACCGGCAGATTTAAGAATTTTGCATGCGCTTATGGCTGCATTTTCCGCATCTTTAGGATTTTTTGAACGGAAAACTAACCTTATCATTCTTGAAAACGGCGGAAAGTTAAGCACTTTTCTCATTTGGATTTCCTGTTCGTAAAAACTTTCACATTGTCCTGTACATGCAAAGTGAATAGCTGGTCTTTGAGGATTCCATGTTTGCACGATTACTTTACCGTCGGGGAAAAATCTTCCAGCACGTCCTGCAACCTGTACTATAAGAGCATGGGTTCGTTCTGACGCACGAAAATCCGGCATATTAAGGCCGGTGTCTGCATTTATTATACCTACAAGCTTTACGCCCGGAAAATTCAGCCCTTTTGCGACCATTTGTGTACCGAGCAGTATGTCTGCCTTTTTGTTTCTAAAATTCGACAGTTTTTCTTTTAACTCGTTTTTGTTCAACAATGAATCTGTATCCAGACGGATAAGTTGTAACTCGGGAAATTTTACGGCGATTTCCTGTTCAATGAATTCAGTACCAAAGCCGGAATATGATATGTCAATCGAGCCGCATTCCGGACATGCTGCAGGAGGATTTGTTGTCCAGCCGCAGTAATGGCAACGGAATTTGTTTTCTTTTTTATGAAATGTCATGGAAACAGAACAGTTTTTGCATTTTAGTTCATATCCGCATGTGTTACATTTAAAAAAATGTGAAAAACCGCGCTTGTTCAAAAATAGGATTGTCTGACGGTTTTCTTTTTTTGCCGTTAAGATTTCATCTGCAAGTTCTGCGGAAATACAACCGTCCTGCGGATTTTGTGAAAGATCCACAATTTGTATCTGAGGCGGCGAACCACCTGAAAGACGTTTTGAAAGAACATGCTTTGAAATTACACCTGTTTGCATAAGATACCAGGTTTCAACAGACGGGGTTGCACTTCCCATTATAAGCGGAATATGTAAATCGCTGCATCGTTTTACCGCTACCTGCCTGCCATTGTAGCGTGGTGTTGTGCCCGATTTATATGAACCGTCATGTTCTTCGTCAATGATAATAAGTCCAAGATCGGGAACAGGCGCAAAAACGGCACTTCTTGCTCCGATTACAACTCTAGCTTCCCTGTGAAGGATTCTTTTCCATTCAAACAGTTTTTGGCTTGGAGTAAGCCCCGAATGAAGGACTGCCGCAATCTTTCCGAATCTGTGTGTTACTGCTTCTATAACCTGATGTGTAAGGGCAATTTCGGGAACAAGATATATGACTCCTTTTCCATGCGAAAGAATTGTTTCAGCTGTCTGAAGAAAGACTTCAGTTTTCCCTGTTCCAGTTGCACCGAATACATAATGTATAGCGAATGAATCCGTATTTTTTGTAATGTTTTCTACGGCTGCTTTTTGTTCATCTGAAAGTGTATGCGGATGGAATTCTATGTTTTCATCTTCAAAAGCAAGACTTCCGGATTCAACTTCGCGGCGACCTGATGGTAGCATAGAAGACAGAGCTTCTCCCTGTGAGCAGAGGTAAAAATTTGAAAGCCAGCGTGAGATGCCGATAAGCTCATCATTAAAAAGACATTCATCATCGATTATACGTAGAGCGGTTTTTACGGAATTTTCCGGAATTGGCAAATCCTGTGGAAGAGTATCCATAACGTTTATAATAAACGCTGTCATTTTGCGATTACCGAAAAAGACTTCAGCGCGTTTTCCCGGTTCAGGGGTAGAATTCGGAGGTGCTTTATATGTAAATGATTGTAAAACCGGTATGTTAAGAACAACTTCAATAAATTTGTTCATTACTGATTTTCCGTAAAGCTGTTCTGATAATCAGGTGATATTTCCAAAAGTTTGTTTCTGAATAATTTTAAGTCTTCCCATGCAGGACGTTTAAGGGTCTCGTTTCTTAAGAGAGCGCTTGGATGATAGGTTGCCATAAACGGGATATTGTTGTACTGAAAAAATTGTCCATGGATTTTTGAAATGCCCGTAGTGGTATTTAAAAGTGCATGAAGTGCAATGCGACCTACTGCCAGGATTGCAGCTGGTTTTAGCACATGTATCTGCATTTCAAGATAATTAGCGCATGCAGAAACTTCTTCCGGTAAAGGATCGCGGTTCATTGGAGGACGGCATTTTATGATGTTCGCAATAAAACAGTTGCAGTTTCTTGAAAGCTGAATCGAGGCAAGCATTTTATCAAGCAGTTTACCGGCTTTACCAACAAAAGGGCGTCCCTGTGCGTCCTCATCTGCTCCTGGACCTTCGCCGATTACAAGAACAAGAGGTTCTTGAACGCCTTCACCGGGAACAGTGTTATGGCGTGTTTTTGCAAGCTGACACCTGCTGCACTCATTGATTTTTGCAGCTATTTCGGCAAGTGTAATACCATGGGATTCTGCAGGTGTTGCCGGCTTTTCAGAAAATAAAGGGAATGTATAGTCGGTCTCGCATTCTTGTAGAGTTTTTCCGGTATACAAACATTCTGCCTTGTTGAGCATATCAATAATAAGCGCTTTTTCTTTGTTTTTCAAAGTTCCGCTACCTGCTTATTAACTATTACATCATCGATTTTGCCAGGATACGCTTTTATTACCTCGTTGTAAACGAGCAGTGTGCGGGCTACATGTGTTTCTATTGTGAATTTACCTGCGATTTCAAGGCTTCGTATTCCGAATTGTTTACGTTTTTTAGAATCCTTGACAAGGTCAAGAATCTTTTCTTCAAGTTCTTCGTCATTGTCGGTCAGATAGCCATTCTCTCCGTCAAAAATACAGTCAAGGTAGCTTTCATCACGACGTACTACTATTGGTAGGGCTGAAAGCTGCGCTTCAAGAATAGTCATTGAATGCATTTCGGAAAGGGATGAAGTAATGAAAAGATCTCCACTCTCATAAAATTCATGTACTTTTGCCCATTCAACAAAACCTGTGAAAATGATTTTACCAGATTCAATCTCAGATTTCGCTCTTTCTTTCATTTCTTCACAGGCAGGACCACTTCCCACGAACATAAATTTGCAGGTTGAGTCTTTTAGTAAAACATTTTTACAGATTTCCAAAAGCTCAAAAACTCTTTTTTCTTCGGCGATTCGTCCTACAAAAAGGGCAAGGACTTCGTTATCTTTTATGCCGTATGATTCTCGCAGTTTGTGTTTTTGTTCTTCAGAAACATGAGTTTTTTGAAATTGAGATCGATCAATAGCATTTGGAATTATGACTGAAGGAGTATCGGGCAGCATATTTTTCTGTTTAAAATAATTGCGTGCTTTTGTGGAAACACCAATTAGTGAATTAAATTTACCGTAAAATCGGTTAAGAATGCTGTTGATAATATTTGGAGAAATCCACTTGCCGAAAGGTATGTAATATTTGTAGAAATCTGTCCACATAGTATGGGTTGTACATATTGCCGGAATTTTTAAAATGCGTGCTGCCCTAAGACCAGCTTTTGCAACACCGAATTCGGTATGACAATGGATGATGTCAATGTTGCAGGACTTGAGATAATTTATAAGAGGATGCATGACAGGAATCCCGAGAAACTGGTCTGTTCCGAGACCTAAAGGTACAGAATGTACGCGGTAAATGTCCGGATCGTCGGTAGCATATTCATCAGTCGTTTCAACTGTAACAAGAATAACTCTATGACCCAATGCGATAAGTTGCTCTCGAAGCTGTACCACAACTGTTACTATGCCTGATTTTGTAGGTAAATAGCTGTCAGAAAAAAGTGCAATAGTCATATTCCCATTTTACACAAATACAATTGTAAAGTAAAGATTGCGTTATTCTTATCGGGAGGAAAGCTTTTGATAAATATTACCGGCAACAAGCATAAGCCTTTCTTTTGTGTTTGCAGACGGATCTTCAATAACGGTTTCCAAAAGTTCTTTCAAAATGATTCCCATGTGTTTACCGGTAGGTATCCCACTTTCAATAAGCATTCTACCGTTGACAGCAAGGTCTTTTACACTGAGGGCGTTTTGAGCTAGCAGAATCTTTTCTATCCGTCTCTGGAACGGAATGAGTAGTTCCGGTGGTGGAATTTGCCTGCTCATGCCGTAAATATCAGCTCTACGTAATAAAAAAAGATTTTCCAGCACTGCTGGATTTTCCCTGTAACCGATTCTCACAAGAAAACGTCTTACAGCGGCATCCGTCCAGTTGTCTTCATAAAAGAACATATGGTTTCTTACAAGATGTGAAACGGTAGTTACTGTACTTTTAGGAAAGCGCAGCCGATTCAGTATTGTTTCGCATATTTCCGCTGATTTTTTTTCGTGCTGATAAAATGTGTATTCGCCTGAAGGTTTTTGTGCACGGACAGCCGGTTTCCCTACGTCGTGGAATAATGCTGCGAGCCTTACATCGAGATTGTCCTCTGGAGCTCCGTCCGCTGTATAGTAAAGATGATCCAGAACGTCATAGGAATGAAAACCTTTTTGCAGACAGCCCCTGCAAAACAACAGGTCTGGTAGAAATATTTTCATTAATCCTGTTTTTTCCAGTAAGTGAAAACCTTTTGACGGCACAGGACTTTTCAGAATTTTTTTAAATTCTTCCTGAAAACGTTCAACGGCAACTTTTTTAACTGTTTCAAGTGAGACGGGAATTGCTTCCAGAGTTTCTGTTTCAATATCAAAACCGAGCTGAGAAGCAAAACGTACCGCTCTTACCGGACGCAATCCGTCTTCAGAAAACCTTTCTTTAGGAGTACCTACAGTTCTTATAATTTTATCTTTTATGTCTTTCTGCCCATTGAACGGATCGGTCAAAAATCCTGTTTTTAAATCCGCTGCAATTGCATTCATCGTAAAGTCTCGCCGAGAAAGATCTTCTTCTATGGTTGCGGCGTAAGCGATTTTATCAGGATGCCGCCCGTCGGTATATGTGTTTTCAGTTCTATAGGTAGTAACTTCTATTGCTGTGTTCATTAGCATGACAGTAACTGTTCCATGTTCTATACCTGTTGGAATTACGTGATGAAAAAGACTTAGGACCTGTTGCGGTGTCGCGTTAGTAGTAACATCAAAGTCTGCGGCTTTTTGACCCATAATAAAATCCCGTACTGCTCCACCGACTAAATAGGCTTCATAACCTTCAGAGGAAAAAATGTTCTGCATTTTCTGAAGAACAGTCGGAATTGGAATTTTTATCATGTCTTAAAGCATAATAAGATATGTGAAAATTTTCAAGCAAAGCGGTATTATTCCACAATAGACTTTCAACCACTAATCAGCTATAATTAAAATATGTTTAACAGTATTTGCGGTGTTATAAGCGGAAAATTTCCCCAACAGGTACTCATTCAGACGGGGGAACGTGAGTCCGGTTTTATTGAATGGAACATACAGATGCCGGATTCTTCCGTAAATATGCTGCCGGCTTTGGGCGAAACGGCAAGAGTCTTTACTTGGACTTATCATCACGAAGATGCAATGAAGTTATTTGGTTTTGCAAGTGAGGATGAAAGGGCTGTTTTTCTTGATTTGATAAAAGTTGAAGGTGTAGGACCAAAAGCCGCTGTAAAGATTCTCTCAAATGTAAATGCGAGACAACTTGCTGCTGTACTGGATGACGGCGATTTATCCCAGCTTGAAAAAATACCAGGTGTTGGAAAAAAAACTGCACAAAAAATGTTGCTTGCTTTAAAAGGTAAGCTTACTTTGTCGGATGACAGTGTCGCAGTTGTTCGTAAAAAAATAAATTCGCCATGGCAGGATGTTGTCCTTGCGCTTGTAAATATGGGCTACGAAAAACATACTGTCGAAGAGCTGGTTGAAAAACTTACACAAAACATGGATGCCGGTTTGACGAAAAAAGAACAGGAAGATAGAATCTTCAGACAGGCTATAGTGGAGCTGGCAAACTAATATGGAGAACGCTTTTTCTGATGACAGATTTTTAGTGAGAGCAGATATTCCCGCTGTTGATGATGAACACGAAGTCGGTTTGCGTCCTCAGAACCTCAATGAGTTTTTGGGACAAACCCTTGTAAAAGAAAATCTCTCTGTGTTCATTGAAGCTGCCAAAAAGCGCGGAGAGGCGCTTGATCATCTTTTTTTAATTGGTCCTCCCGGTCTTGGAAAAACAACACTTGCTCAGATTACCGCAAGGGAACTTGGTGTTGATTTTAAAGTAACTTCTGCGCCTGCATTGGAAAAACCAAAGGATTTGGCTGGAATCCTTTCTACTATAACTGAAAGGACAGTCTTCTTTATAGATGAAATTCACCGTCTTAAACCGGCAATAGAAGAAATGCTATATATTGCCATGGAAGATTATGAACTTGACTGGATTATAGGGCAGGGGCCAACTGCACGAACCGTGCGGATTCCTATACCAAAATTTACTCTGGTTGGTGCAACGACAAAAGCTGGAATGGTTTCCAGCCCTTTGATAAGCCGATTTGGTATTGTTCAGAGATTTGCCTTTTATGACAAAGAAGAACTTAAGCAGATAATAAAACGTTCAGCAAAACTTTTAAACGTAATGATTGAAGATGATGCGGCGCTTTTAATAGCGGAATGTTCTCGTGGAACGCCACGTGTGGCGAATAGGGTTTTACGCCGAATGAGGGATTTTGCACAGATTTATGGCGATAAAAGCGGCATTATAAGGCTGAGCACCGTAAAAACAGGTTTGAATAAGCTTCAGATTGATTCCATGGGGTTGGAACTCTATGACAGGGAAATTTTGCTTTCAATAATAAAGAATTTCGGTGGCGGTCCTGTAGGTGCAGAAACTCTTGCTATCAGTATTGGTGAATCTATGGACACACTGGAAGATTATTATGAACCTTATCTTATTCAGTGCGGATTATTACAGCGCACTCCGAGGGGCAGAATGGTAACTGAAAAAGCATACAAACACTTGGGACTGGAAGGTAAAACTCTGAATGAGAACCAAAGACTTTTATTTTGATTTACCGGAAGAATTAGTTGCCCAGTATCCGTGCGGAGAACGTGGAAATGACAGGCTGATGCATCTCGATAAAATCAGCGGTAAAACAGAATCGTTTTTTATGGATGATTTGCCGGATCTGATTCCTGCTGGCACTGTGATGGTTTTTAATAACTCGAGGGTACGTCGCTCACGTGTATACGCTTCCCCTGTTGAAAATACGGATTTAGCTGTACACTCGAAAAAAGAAAACGAATTTTTGTTTTTGAAGGAACTCCCAAAGCAAGAGGATGATAAGTCCATTTGGAAAGCAATGACAAAAAACGCGAGACGGCAAAAACCTGGAAAACAATATAAGTTTTCTGATGGAACTATCGGGACGATTATTGAAAATGTCGAAGATGCTGGTTCCGAATTTCGAACACTGAAATTTGACAGAATTATTGATGAAAACTGGTTTGAAAAAAACGGTCATATTCCGTTGCCACCTTATATAAAACGCAAAGATGCCGATTCTGACTCAGAACGTTATCAGACTATTTATGCAAAAGAAACCGGTTCTGCTGCTGCCCCCACAGCAGGTCTTCATTTTACGAAACAAATGCTGGAAAAATTGGAAAAAAAAGGCATTGAAATAGTTTATATCACGTTACACGTAGGTCTTGGCACTTTTCTGCCTGTTCGCAGTGAAAACATAGAAGATCATCACATGCACAAAGAATTCTTTTACATTTCTCCGGGAACAGCTGCTGTAATAGAAAAGGCCAAAGCTGAACATCGTCCTGTGCTCACAGTCGGAACAACTTCTATGCGAACTCTTGAATCAGCTTGGAAAGATGGAAAATTGCATACTGGACATCAATCTACTTCAATCTTCATTTATCCTGGTTATCAGTTTAAAGTAGCTGACGCTCTTTTTACGAATTTTCATACACCCGAATCCACGCTGTTAATGCTGGTATCAGCCTTTGCAGGTAAGGAACATATTTTTAACGCCTATAAACAGGCGATAAATGAAAAATACCGTTTTTTCTCTTATGGTGACGCTATGCTGATTAGCTAGGTGAGTTTTTCTAACGAAGCTTCCAAAAGATTTATAAATTGTTTTTTATGAATTGTACTGCACTCAATTTTATTATTCTGCATATAGTCATCAAAATTGGAGGAAGTTTTTTCGATGAAAGACTGCACAGCTTTTTCGGATAATGGAAGCTTATTGCCTATAAGAAGATTTTCAAGTTCTTTTGAACGAAAAGCATGTTTGAAGCAGAAACTTATCCGTAAATCAGACAAAATGTCTTTCTGCGTGTTTGCGAGGAACACAAATCCTGCAGAAAAATCATTAACTTCATACAATGGACCAAGTCTTCTGAAAATCGCAATATCCCAATCTTCAACTGGAATTCGGATTTTTGAAAGGAAACTGCCCGTCGGAACTTCGTGAAAATGCTTTATTGAGATTATTTGTATGTCGTTTATGTTTCGAAATTCCAGTTTTGCATCAAGTGCAAGAAGTGGTGCAAATGCTGTCATTTTGTAATTTCGAAGACATAGATTCCCTCCGAGTGTTGCGATATTTCTTACGCTTGGTGTTCCTATGTCTCTGATTGCATCTTGAAGTACCGAAAGCCTGTGCTTGGACTCGATGCCTTGAATTTGGGAAAAAGTTACACACGAACCGAATTCTATAAAACGTTCTGTTTTGTTTATATGTGATAGTTCTTCTACATTGCGGATATTCAGAATTGAATCGGGGTATGTCAAAAATTCAGGGTTTTTCTTGTACATAATACCCGTACAGCCAGCCGTTATTGAAACATTGTTGACGTTTCTCAGGTGATAGAGAATATCGGAAATAGTTTTGGCATGATAAACCTTGAATTGATTATTTTCCATGCAATCGTTCCTGCCTTTTTTTTGCAGCAATGATAATACTTTTTAAGAATGTGTTTTTTTCGATACACTTACAGAATGTGGATTTATAAAACTCTTCAAGTTTTTGTAAAAGTTTTTTTGAATCTTCACGGCTGGAAAAATAATAAGCATTTGTATCAATAAAAATACTTGTCCCGAGGTATTTGTCGGAATCACAGAATCCACAAGGAGTAGCACCAGTAAATTCGAAGGCCGATTTTATATCTTCATATTCCGGTGTTTTTACGAATGCTTCCATTGTTGTAATTTCACAGTCCTGTACCGTGTATACAGGAATAATGCAGGCAGGAACGGGCTTTTTATTCAGTAAAATTGTACATGATCCGCATCTGCCGTTTCCGCAGCGAAATTTAGTTTTGCAAAGATTCAGTTCATTTCTAAGGACTTTTATAAGCCGCTGGTTCGGTGAACTTGTGATTTCTATTTGTTGTCCGTTGAGTATAAATCGTATCATTGCAGCTTTGTTTCCTTCTTATTTATTACCATATTAAAAATTGTGTCTGGTTCCAATGGTATGGATGTCAACGGTTTACCTGCTGCTTGCGAAATTGCAGATGTGATTGCGGCTGGAATAATGTGATTGATTATTTCACCGATTCCTTTCGGGTTTTCTGATGACGGCAAAAAATAAATTTCAGGACTGATATTATTCAATGAAATAATGTCGGAAAATGATGAAATAAGCTGACATACCGAAACTTTGAGAGAATTTGCTGCATTTTTTTCGTCTAATACTTCTCCACAATCAAGGGCTACATAAAGGTTTCTTAATTCAGCTTTATATGTAACAAGACTGATTTCAATTTCTGCCACTGCCGCACCCCAAGTGGTTGAATAGAAGGGTTGCCCTGTGAATTTAACGTTATCCCAAAGTGATTTTTGCATCAGCTTGTATGTTTTTTTGACTGTTATAGGTAATGCCTGCCTGAATCTGGAATGTTGCAGAGTTGTGCAGCATTTTTTTAAAAGTTGCGTTAATATACTGATATTGTTTTCAAGAACATCGGGTTCATCACTATCCTGAATACAGCTTTCTATGTCGAATTTGATCTGATTTTCGGAAAGATCAAGATTGTCTTTTATGATTTTAAGCCAAATATTTTTAAGTGTTTTAGATGGTATATATTTTTTTACAGTAAGTGTACCGTCTGTTTCCAGTGTGAGTTCAAGTGAATACTTACTTCGGATTACATCAGGAAGTAGAAATCCGTTACCCTCATAAGCGGCTGCAAGTCCGATTCCGCGTAGGGCGTGATAAGTACCTATGTCGGAATTGTCAGCCTTTATAAGGTTGTATGATGTATTTCTGCGTAAAAAATCACTTTTTTTTATTACAGAATCAATTACTTTTTTTATACAGATATTTTCGTGGGAAATATAAAAGTCGCTTTTTTCATTCGCCAGTAAATTTTTGTATCTGAAGTCCAAAAAATCCCGTTTAAATTCAGTAATAATACGGTTTATTTGATTTTCTACGGCGAAAAATGCCTGCGAATCTCCCCATGAAAATGATGGATTTAGGGGTGTGTAGTTCGTTCTGAGTGCGAACGCTGATATTTTTATGTTCGGAATTCGATACACACCACTTGCTGTTATTACAAATTTTTCGAGTAGGTATTGAATAAAAGGATTGAATGCACCTGCGTCAACAAGAATGGAAATATCCATCGCTGTTATGTTATTATTTTCGTCGATCGCCGTGCGGTTTCTTATAATGGCAGGATTTTCACGACGGATGTACTGTTCCTGCTCATCTGGTGTGTAGACGAGTTTAATCGGCTTTTTAAGCTTCAGCGCCGCAGCAGTAACTTGTGCAGCTGTCAGGCTGTTGATCCATATATCATTCAGATTGCTTTTTACTGCGTTTGTCTTTCGTATGATTATGTCACTTTCATTTATACCAGAAACTTTGGAAAGTGTTTCTCGCATATAGCTTAGCCATCTGGTGTTTGTATAAATATTCAATTTTTTGTTTGAATAATGAACAATAACACCGTTATTTTCTTCGTTTATGGAGTTGATTTTAGATAAAAAAGTATTTTCAACGGCATTTTGTGAATCCATCAAATATTTGTCCGGTTCGCCGAATGTAACTGTTTTATGTGCAAGAATTTGCTTGTCGGAAAATGTTTCCGAAAATTCTTCAGGGAAATCAAAATCCGCACTTATACAAATTCTCTGACTGATATTCACTAGTTCTTCTTCATCGGGACCGACCAGAATTCCGATAGGCTGTCCTAAATAAGAAACTTCTTCAGATGCAAAAATAGGAATTTTAATGTTATTTACGGTAATAGTTGTTTCTTTAGGTATATCTTTTCCTGTAAAAAAAGATATGTTTTCAGGTAGTGCTTCAGAAAAATCTACAGAAATTATTTTACCGCACTGAACAGGACTTCGTATAAGAACGGCATAAAGCATGTCGGGAAGATTTATGTCGCTGTATGAGGTATTTGCAAGCTCAACGGGATTTGAGTATCTAGAACGCTTTCGAGTTTTTTTTACAACATCAGACATAATGATCTTTTCCTGTTTCGATTACGGTATCTATTACATGTTGTGTAATTTCCTCCGTCATATCCGGCCAAAGAGGTAAGGTGAGTGTACGTTGAAAGTTGTCTTCTGAATTAGGGAAATCAGCAGGGGAAAGATTGTAAAGATTTTTGAAATATGTCATATGAAAATGTGGAATAAAATGCATTGAAATACAAATGCCTTTTTTTTGCAATATGTTGCCGAATTCTTTTCTTGTTATAGAAAGATGATTCGTATTCAGTCTAAGAAGATACAAATGCCATGCATTACCACAGCTATTCGGGGGTAATTGCAAAAAATCATAATTACTGTATGATTTATTATACATATTTATAATATGTTTTCTTTTTTTGTAAAATAAATCAGCTTTTTTCAACTGTTCTCGTCCTATTGCAGAAAGAACATCAGGCAGATTACATTTCCAACCGCTGTCAACAACATCATATTCCCATGAAGCTTTGTCGGAGGAATATCGATCCCACACAGGGCGGTCTATTCCATGCAGCCGCATAATCTGCATACGTTTTGCAAAAGACTCGTTGTTTGTTGCAATCATTCCGCCTTCAGCAGTTGTAATTGTTTTTGTTGCGTAAAAAGAGAATACTCCAGCATCCCCAAGCGTTCCAGCGTATCCATTATTTGTCTTTGAAGGAAATGCATGGGCTGCGTCTTCAACAACATATACATTATATTTTTTTGCAATCGTGTTTATTTCGTCCATTTTGCAGACATTTCCCGCTATATGGACAGGAACTATAGCTTTTATTTGTTTTTTCGTATCCGCGGAAAGCTTTTCTTCGATTTTTTCAGGATCTATATTATAAGAATCTTTTTCAATATCCGCATATTCAATGTGCGCACCAAGATGTCTTGCCGCAAGTGCAGTAGAAGCAAAAGTGTAGGGTGTTGTAAGAATTTTTGTGTTTTCACGGATTCCACAGGCATCGTAAGCTAGCATAAGTCCTGATGTGGCGCTGTTAACGGCAAGAGTGTGTGCAGCACCGATTTTTTCTGCAAATTCCTTTTCAAAGGCAAATGTTTCTTTTCCAGTTGTAAGCCAGCCAGAACGTAAAACTCTTATAACCGCATCTTCTTCTTCTTTTCCTATGGATGCTACTGAAAAATTCACCTTATCCATTTATTGCTCCATTATATGAGGGAATTAATTCTGTAAGCTTGTTCAGCAAATATTCTTTGTTACGGAACAGGTTGGAATTCATGGAATTACAGAAACATACAGGCTTTAATATTTGCAGCAAATCTTGAAGTTTTTTCTCTTCGAACTCAATAGATTTAAGTTGTAAAATTTTAGGGTATTCCGTTTCTTGAGGGTTTTCTTCCGCCGTCCACAATGGTTCGTCAAGTCGTTCTCCTTTTCGTGGACCGATAAACTTAATTTCAATATCTTTGTGTGGTTCAAAACCTGAAAATTTGATAATTTGTTCTGCTATATCAACTATGCGAATTGGTTCTCCCATATCAAGCAGATAAGAAAAGCCGTTTTTGCCTACACCACCTGTTTTTAATACAAGGGAACATGCTTCGGGAATTGTCATAAAATAACGTTTCATTTCAGGGTCTGTTACTGTTACAGGACCACCTGTTTTTATCTGCTCCATAAAAAGTGGCAGAATTGAACCTCTTTAACCGAGAACGTTTCCGAACCTTACAAACATAAAGGATTGATTATTTTTCGCTTTTTTAGCAGTAGAAAGAACCAATTTTTCGCAAAGCATTTTTGAAACGCCATAAACGGAAACTGGTTCAACAGCTTTATCAGTTGAAATAAGGACAAAACGCTTTACGTTTGAATCAAGCGCGGCCTTCAGTATGTTTTCCGTTCCAAAAACATTGTTTTCTATTACAGCGACAGGGTTTTCTTCCATAAGTGGAACGTGTTTGTAGGCTGCACAGTGAAAAATTACATCAATGTGCATTTGTGGCAACAACCAGTTAAGGTAGTCTGCATTTTTCAAATCACCTATAACTGGGACAATAGTGGCTTTTTCACCGACACCCTCTGATTGTAGTATTCGCAGCTCCTTGTCTATATTGTAGATTGAATTTTCTCCATGTCCGAACAGATATAGTCTTTCAGCACCACCAGAAAGTAGCTGGCGCGCAAGCTCCGAACCGATTGAACCTCCGGCACCTGTAACAAGAACACGCTTTCCTCGTAAGTAGGATAGTGTTTCTTTGAGTGAAATTGTTATAGGTGTTCTTCCCAGCAGGTCCTGAGGGTTTATTTCTCTTGCCTGGACAAGGTGAGCTTTACCTTCTACAATCTGTGAAACACTTGGAAGTATCTTGATTTTTGAAAAACCGGCTTCAGACAGAATGTGATAAACTTCGCGAATTCTTTCTGTAGGGGCACTTGGCATGGCAATAACGGCTTCGTCATAAGTTCCATGTTTAAGAATTGAGGCCATATTAATAGGGCCGTAAACAGGAATTCCATCTATTTGTGTGCCAATAAGTGTTGAATCATCATCCAAAAAAGCCGTTACGCGCCCGAATATCTTTTTTTTGCGAAAGTCATCGGCAATCATCTGTCCGGCAAACCCCGCACCAATTATATATACATGAATATCATTCTTGTAAGTCATTGTAATTCCTGTTTTTAGATATTTCCTTTCGAAATTACTTCAAAGCCCAAATCGAGAAGAAAATTTTCTGTATATAAATCAAGTTGAATTTTAGCACGTCCTTTTCGTCTGTCAACTTTTACTATTTTTCCTTCAAGTCCCTGTAATGGTCCTGAATCAACAACTATTCTGTCATTTTCATCAAAATGAACTTTGGATGGTTCTGCAATTTCGCCAAATTGAATAAAATGACGTAGGGTTGTGAGATCTTTGTCACGTAATTCTGTAATATCTTGATTACTCTTTAGAAAACGATAAAAACCTGCTGTTTTTCGCATTATCATAAAAAGATCATTGTCAATTACTTCTGTTTCAAGAAAAATGTAGCCTGGAAAAAGTGGAAGAAGTTGCATTGTTTTTTTACCAGCTTTTCGAATTTCAAGCCGTCTTCTTGGGAAAATAAAATGCTGTTTGTCCAGTCTGCCTGAAAGTTTATTTGTTACTTTGTCAATATATTTGTCTTCTTGATTTGTTTTTACCTGAACTGCATAATACTTCATTTGCCGTACATAATAACATAATATATGACAGATTTCAATTAAAAATCATGCATTTGAACTTCATCATCCATTTGTAAAATTCTTCGTTGTTTTGGTGTTATTCCTCGTATTTTTTTATATGTGCGAATAAAATGGCTTGAGTCTGTAAAACCTGTTTCCTGGCTAATATAGTCAAGTGTTCTGTCTGTATAGAGAAGAAGTGTATCAGCCTTGCAAATTCTCACAAATTCTATATATTCTTTACATGTTTTACCGTATTGAGCTTTAAATTGTTTTGCAAAATTTGAATAACACATTCCACATTTGGAAGCTAATTCTTCTATGTTTATATTTTCGGAAGAATGTAAATCTATGTATTCAAGTACAGAAAAATCTTTATTTGTAAATCTGTCAAAATTATTTTTTGATGTAAATGTAAAACCGTGTCTTAGCCAGATACGAATGACTTCTGTAATTATTAATCCAATCATTGAGGCAACTTTGATATCATAACCAAACTGCTTGTGAGTAGTTTCCCAAATACAATATTCAAAATACATTTTAACAGGATTAAAGCGAAGATCTTTTGCAAAAAGAAGGTTGGATGCATTTTCTGCATCTGACGCATTATCCAAAAGTTTTGGAAGTTTGGGAGAACCAGGGGTTGTATTTGAAAGGATCATACAATCAAATTTAATACCATAAAATAATAATGGTGATGATTTGATGCTTTTATCTGATACGTCATGGAAAGAGTGAATTTGTTTGGGGTGAAATATTATCATATCACCGGGATTCATTATAAATTGTTTTCCATCTACTTCTACAGAAAGGATTCCTTTTACAAGATAAATCATTTCAGTAAAATAGTGCCAATGAGGTTTTGTAAATTCCCATCCGCCGGAAAAAGCTTGAAAAGGTTCATTTAAACTATCACTGTATTCAAATAATTCATCCATGAATTTTAGTATACAGTATAATTAAAATAAAATATATATATGTGTTGAGGTAGACAGAATATACATTATAAGAAATCTAACTGATTCATATTATACATTTACAAATTTTACATATAGTAAGTTTTTAATGGTGGAAAACCATTGAAAGCAACTGATGCATATGTGGATGTATAAGCTCCTGTTGTCAACCAATATAGCCTATCACCTGTTTTTAATGATAATGGAAGTTTATATTTTTTATCTTCGTACATTATATCAGCGCTGTCACAAGTTGGGCCTGCGATAATTACAGAGCCTTCCTTATCACCATCTTTGTTTGTAACAACAGGATATTTTATAGATTCATCGAGTGTTTCTATAAGTCCGTTAAATTTACCGGCATCAATGTATACCCATCTTGCAAGAGCAGTATTATTTTTGCGTGACGTAAGGATAACTTCACTAGTTAAAATTCCACTATCACCAACAAGGGATCTCCCTGGTTCAAGAACTATTTCTGGTATATCATCACCAAAATCTTCTTGAATATATCGTGTTATTTCCGAAGCATATTCTGAAAGATCATTTGTAGGATCAATATAGCTTGCAGGAAATCCACCTCCCATATTAATCATAGAAAGTTTAATGCCTTCTTCTTCTTCAAGTGAGTTGAAAAGATATTTAGTCTTTGCAATGGCATCATTCCACTGTCCAATATCACGCTGCTGACTTCCTACGTGAAAGCTGATACCATATGGTGTAAGTCCAAAATCCCGTGCCATAACAAGCAAATCGTATGCCATATCAGGATGGCAGCCGAATTTGCGAGAAAGCGGCCAGTCTGCGGTTGTTGAATTTTCAACTAAAATTCGCATATAAATCTTTGAACCAGGTGCATTTTCAGCAATCGCTTTTAAATCGTCCTTGCTGTCGGTTGCAAAGAGCCGAACACCTTGCTGATAGAAATATGCAATATCACGCGGTTTTTTTATTGTATTACCATATGAAAGCCTGTCAGGTGAAATTCCAAGTTTAAGGATAAGATCAAGCTCGTATCTTGAGGCAACATCAAAATTTGAACCTAAATCAGCCAACAGTTTTAAAACAGGTTCGCCTGGATTGGCTTTTATTGCATAATAAATTGAAGCAAACGGAAACGAATCCCTAAGCTTAATATAATTGCTTTTAACTGTATTCAGGTTAATTACAATATTAGGAGTTTCCAAATCTTTTGAAAATTCTAAAAAACGTTGCCAATCGCTGTCGCTGACATAATCTTCTCTCTTGAACAAAGTTGACACCACCTGTTAATTATTTTTGTAAAGCGAATAGTATCAAAAATATACAATATATTTTCGAATATGTTATAAATAAATTTAAAAACTATTATATTTTTATTAAAAAAATATACAGTAATTATGATGTTTTTGATTTGACAGAGCAACCAGGTCCCCTGCTCTTGACATAAGATGATATTTACTATAATGTTTTATAATCTTTATACAAAACTGGAGGCTATTCATGGCAGGAGCAAGTAAAAACTCTCGTACTACGGTAGCAACACATAAATTTTTCTGTTCATGTGGTGGCGAAGTAGTTATGAAGACATTGTTTGAAAGCGGAAAACTTAAGAATGTGGCAGAATGTCAGAAATGCAAACGTGTTGAACGTCGTCCAAAAGACTTCAAATAAGATTTTTTTATTGATATAGGAACCGGCATCTAATCTGATGCCGGTTTTTTTATAGTTTTTACAAGAATCTTTCGATTTTGTCTGTTATTTCCTTTAACGGCGAATACATACGCTTTGTTTTAGGAATACTGTTAAGAAATAAAGAGCCATATTTTTTTTCATAAATTCTTCTATCCAAAACAACAACTACACCTGTATCATCACTCTTACGGATGAGCCTTCCGAATCCCTGTCTGAATTTTATCACAGCCTCAGGGACGCTCAATTCCATAAATGGATTTCGCCCTTGTTTTTCAAGAGCTTCAGAACGTGCGGCAAAAACTGGGTCTGATGGAACACTAAAAGGCAGTTTTACAATTATTACTTGGGACAGCGCATCACCGGGAACATCAACCCCTTGCCAGAAAGAATCTGTTGCAAATAAAACACTTGAAATATCATTTTTAAAGCTTTCTAAAAGACGAAAGCGGTCATCATCACCTTGCTTCATAATGTTTATTCCCAGCGGTATCAGTCTACTTGCAGCATAATTATGTGCTGATGACAGAGAATCAAAAGATGTAAACAAAACGAGTGTCCTGCCGCCTGCTGATTCAATAAGTTTTATGATTGCGTCTTCTATTGCACTTTGGAATAAATCGTTATCTGGCAAGGGTATATCAGATGGAACCGCAAGAAGCACGTTTTTTTCATACTGATATGGTGATGGAAAAATTCCTGTCGATATTTTTTCTTTGTCTAAAAACTCAAGACCTGTGCGCTTTTCCCAGAACAAAAAACTATTTCCTGTTGTAAGGGTAGCTGATGTACAGATTACAGTATCTATTGGCTCAAAAAGCCCTGCCTGCATTTTGTCAGCTATATTAAGTGGTGTTGCGGTTAAAACAGCTGTCGTTGAGATTCCATTTTTACCGTTAAATTTGGCTTTTCTTATCCAAAAGACTGTTTCCGGTTTTTCTTGCCATTCTGTAAAGTTCTTGCACAGAATACCCATGTTTTCAAGTCTTGCAAGTACTTTTTTCGTTTCCCAAACAGCAGGAAGTTCAGTATCTTTTTCAGGAATTTCTTCAATCATTTTTCTGACTAAAGATGTAAGTTTTATAATGTTTACATGTGCTTCTGACAAGGATGAAAACAAATTTGCGGATGCGGCCGCAGAACTTTCATTTAAGCGCCATGTGAATCCATTATCAAGAAGCAAGAGAGCTGTTTGTTCCAATTTCTGGAAAGTTTCCTTTATTGCTTCAATTATGCTGATAATATCATTTATATAACTTTTACCAGAAGATATTGTATCCAATGTAAACAAATGACCTGAAACAGCGGCTTTTTTTGTTCGATACAGAATATTCAGTTGTTTTTGAAGTTTGAAATATGACACTTGTTCAGAAAAGAAACTTGTCGCTGCGTTTTCCATCCCGTGTGCTTCGTCAAAGACAATCCGCCGGAAAGGAGGAAGAACCGCCGTATCTTCATAACCCGAACCACACATTCTCATCTCAATGTCTGCAAAAAGCAAATGGTGATTAACGATGATTATATTTGAATCACTCGCCTCTTTCCGAACTTTCATTACGTAGCATGCTTCATGATAAGGACAGCGTATTCCCATACATGCGTCCGATTCGCTGTTTATCTTTGACCACAGGCTTTCAGACGGATTGAACGGCAGATCAGAACGCGAACCTGTTCTTGTGGTTTTGTTCCAAGCAATTATGGAATCGAGCTGTTCGGAGTCATCTTCAAACATATCGCGTTCATTAACAGTATTTTCAAATCGCCTACGGCAAATATAATTTTGCCTGCCTTTCAGCAGAATTGCCTTAAAATCTTTTCCGGTTATTTTTCGTATTAGCGGAATATCCTTTTCAATAAGCTGTTGTTGCAGGTTTATTGTACCGGTTGAAATAACAACCCGTTCTTTATTCTGCAGAGACCAAAGCACGGAAGGAAGTAAATACGCAAATGATTTTCCTACGCCAGTTCCTGCTTCAAAAACACCAGTGACGGATTTGTTAAAAGCAGCTGCAACAGCTTTAGTAAGTGCAATTTGTTCTGGTCGTTCTTCAAACTGATCAGAAATTGCATCAAGTGTTCCGCCTGTAGAAAGAAATGATGCTATTTCGTCTTCGCACAAAGGTATAATTTTTAACGGTAAAATAGGTTCTACAACGCAATATACTTTTGTAACAGTGTTATTTACAATATAAAAGCCCTGTGCGTTTTCTGCAGCCTGTTCTGCAATGAGAAGGTCGTTGTCGGAAGGTTCAAGGTTTCCTGATGGATGATTGTGCATAAGAACTGAGCAACCGTTATATATTTCTCTGGTAACAGGAACTGCTGTTTGGTGACCGTTCGCGCAAATCTTTATTACATCAACAATTCCATCTTCATTGCAAAAACCAATTGCAAAAACTTCATTACCACCGGATTCAGCTATTGCGTCCGCATATTCTTTGCACACAGATGATATCAGTTTTTTTTCTGAATTCATGAAACCTCAAAGTAAGATAAAAAAATAGGGCTGAAAACAAAATGTCTCAGCCCTTCTCAACCACAACAAAAGAAATACTTTCATCTCCTAGGGGAATTGAACCCCTGTTGTCGGGATGAAAACCCGATGTCCTAACCACTAGACGAAGGAGACACGATTGTTAACAAACAACATGGTGAATATACATAAAATAAAAAAAATTGTCAATACGGGCTTTTGTAAGGGTTTATTGCACAAAAGTAAAATGCCTGTTATCATTATTTCATTATGAAAAATAAGATTGTATGTACTGCTTTAATATTTTTGGCTTTTTCTTTTTCAGTTATTGCAAGACCTATAAAAGAAAAGAAACAAATACCCGAATCACTACGTTTCGCGGTTTTGAACGGGCCTAGCGGGATGTGCTTTGCAGGCATGTTTGAGCATTTTACGGAACTTGACGGTGTCCCTGTTGAATACGAAGTTTGTGCTTCGCCTGATGTTATGTTACCGCGCCTTATAAAGAACGAAATCGATATTGGAATCCTACCGCCGAATGTTGCTGCAAAAGTTTATAACACTTCTCCGAATTCTATTGTAATGGGTGCTGTAACAGGCTTTGGTATGCTTAAAATTATTTCAAAGGATGATACAGTTAAAACTCTTAAAGACTTAAAAGGAAAAACTGTTTACGTTGCAGGTGTTGGTTCGACTCCTGAATATGTTTTCAGATACCTGCTGAAAAAAAGTGGAATAAGCATGAATGAAAAAGACAGCAATTCTGTCATTCTTGATTTTTCAATTCCTGCGTCGGAACTCCCTGCTGCTGTTATTTCAGATAAGGTGAAATATGCTGTTGTTCCAGAACCGTTTGCGACTGTAGCGGTTCAAAAATCGTCAGGAGGCGTTAAAAAATGTATCAATTTAACGAATGCTTGGGCAGAAATGGCTGATTCTTCGGACGATTATCCAATGACAACGATTGTTATTAATGCGAACTTCGCAAAAAAATATACTGATATTACCAGACTTTTTCTTGAAGAGTGCCGCAAATCCATAGAGTGGACATTGGCATATCCTGAAAAAGCCGGCGAGATGGTTGAAGAGCACACATTGGGGCTGAAAAAAGATATAGCTTCTAAAGCAATTCCCAACTGTTCCTTTGCATATATCCCTGCAAAAGAGGCAAAACCTGCTGTGGAAGAACTGTTGAAGGTTTTCAGAGATTATGCGCCTGAATCAGTGGGAAACAAACTTCCTACAGAAAACTTTTATTTTAAGTAATTACTCGATCAAATGAAAAAGACGGTATATACGGTAATATCATTTATAACGCTTATTTTATTTTGGTATATGCTGTCTTTATATGTAAATTCACCTATCATAGCTCCTTATCCTCACAAAGTTATTTTAAGGATGTTCGAGCTTACTAAATCGTCTGTATTTTGGTCACATATGACAGTAACAATGTTGCGCTGTCTTTCGTCATTTGTTGTTTCTATACTTTTGTCATTATTTTTAGGCTTACTGTGCGGAATCTTTCCAACAATTGATATCTTTTTTTCATTGACAATGAATATGATAAAGGTAACACCGGTTGTTTCCTTTATTCTGTTGGCCTTATTCTGGTTTACGTCATCAAAGGTTCCTATTTTTGTTTCTGTGTTGATGTCGCTTCCTGTGATGACAACTGCGATTTCATCCGGTATAAGGAATTCGGATAAAAAACTACTACAAATGACGGTTACATATAATTTTACAGCGTTTCAAAAACTGAGATGGTTCTATATTCCATCGATGTTACCGTATTTTGCGGCAGGTGCTATAACTTCACTCGGTCTCACTTGGAAAGTTGTTATCGCCGGAGAAATATTGAGCCTGCCTAAAAATGCGGTGGGTTCTCTGCTGCAATTAGCAAAAGTTCATATTGAAACAACCGATGTTTTTGCAATTACAGGCATTGTTGTATTTTTTAGTTATTTTTTTGAAAAACTCTTTTCTTGTTTAATATGGCTGTTAAAAAACAAGTTTTCCCCTGATGAGACAAGTGATAAATGAATAAAGATATAGGAATAGAAATCAAAAACTTTTCGTTGACCAGAGGGAAAAAAGAACTGTTCAGAAATTTTTCAATAAGTTTCGAAAAAAACAAGACAACAGCCCTTCTTGCTCCATCGGGAACAGGAAAAACTTCCATGCTGGATTCAATCGTGGGTTTGTTGCCATATCAGTCAGGGACAATAAAATGTGCTGAAACTGAAACGAAAGCTTCAATCTCATATCTCTTTCAGGAACCAAGGCTTCTACCGTGGGCAAATGTTCTGCAAAACTGTATGTTGCCACTTGAAAAACTGTTTTCAAAGGCTGAAGCCATAAAAAGATCCGAATACTATTTGTCGCTGTGCAATCTTCTTGAACGAAAAAATGCTCTTCCTAACGAGTTGTCTGGCGGTGAAAAACAAAGGTGTGCTCTTGCACGAGCATTTGGTTACCCTGCCCCAATTCTGCTTATTGATGAGGCATTTCACTCACAGGACATAGCTTTGAAAGAACAGCTGTTCTCTCTTTTTAAATCAATGTTGCAAAATGAACCAAGGACAGTTCTTCTAGTTACGCATGACATAAATGAAGCTTTGTTATTAGCCGATCGAATCGTTATTTTACAACACAAAAAAAATGAGAATTCTCTTAATATTTATCTGGATAAAAACAAAAACGAAATAAACAATAAAAAAACTGAAAAAGAAATTGTCAAAATACTCTATGGTGTTTAAAAGAAAAGTAGTCTTGAGGGAGAGAATCTCAAGACTACAAAATAACTTACACAGAAGGAGAGAGTGTCTATGCAAGCTCTGAATCTTAATATAGTTAAAAATGTCCAAAATGTCAAGTATTATTTTAAATAAAATAGACATTTTAAATAAAATTGATAATTTTCTTTTTTTTATAACTTACAGTTCAGTCCTTTTCATTTTTAGTAAAAAACGCTATTATATGTTTACAAAATACATTAAACGGAAAAAGCTTCAGTGCTTTTTTATGCAGAAGAGTAATTATGAATTTTACAGATTTAAATTTGGACAAAACCCTTTTAAAAGGTATTACTGAAACAGGTTATTTTGTTTGTACACCGGTTCAGGATAGAATATTATCTGAAGCGTTTGAAAATGAAGATTTGTATGTCCAGTCTCAGACTGGAACTGGAAAAACTGCCGCATATTTAATTTGTATATATCAACAATTGCTTACAAAATCAGAACTTATTGGTAAAAAAGTACTTATTCTTGTACCAACAAGAGAACTGGCGGTTCAAGTTGAAGAAGAAGCAAAAGCACTTGGAAAATATACCGAATTAATAGCTGGCAGTTTTTATGGCGGCGTTGGGTATGAAAAACAATTAGAAAAACTTAAAAAAGGTATTGATATAATCATAGGAACTCCAGGACGTATTATCGATTTAATAAAAAGTGGACATTTAGATCTATCAAACCTAAGATTTCTTGTTGTTGATGAAGCTGATAGAATGTTTGATATGGGATTTTATCCAGAATTACGCACTCTTATAAAAGAAATACCTGACACAACAAGACGAAAGACGATGCTGTTCAGTGCGACACTTAATACTTATGTTAAAAATCTTGCATGGGAATATACAGAAAATGCAAAAGAAATAACAATTGAGTCAGAAAATATTACAGTTTCTGAAATTGATCAGTTACTCCTTCACGTTTCAAGTGAAAGTAAAATTAGACTTTTACTTGGAATATTAAAAAAAGAAGCCCCTGAAAGTGTAATTATTTTCTGTAATACAAAACGAATGTGTGAGATAATTGCTAAAAGATTACAGTTGAATGAAATAAAATGTGAATACATCATCGGCGACCTGCCCCAGCCCAAGAGACTCAAAATTATCAATGCTTTTAAAGATGGAAAGCTTAAATGCCTTTTGGCGACTGATGTTGCGGCAAGAGGCATTGATGTTGAAAATCTTGCAATGGTAATAAACTATGATATACCAAATGAAGCTGAAAACTATGTTCATAGAATTGGAAGAACCGCTCGTGCAGGTAAAAGTGGGAAAGCTATCACTTTTTGCAGTGAGCAGGATGTATATGATTTACCTGCAATAGAACGTTACATCGAAATGTCTATTCCTGCGACTGTTGTCGATGAATCCATGCTTGAAGAAGACAAAAGTGCTGGAATTTATATCAAAACAGAAAATCATTTTGAAGATGACAGAGGCAATCTAAGAAGAAGATATACAAGAAACCAGAATAATCATGCCTCAAAATATCGGAACAATAAATCAGAACATAGAGAATACGATAGTGGCAGAAAAACTGTTAAACATAAAAAACATCCGACGGAAGAGTTCCAGAATATGTATAATATGTCCTTTGAAGAGAGAATGGTTCTTTATAGACAAAAATACAATACAGATATAAAACCATCATCAAGAAAGCCTGAAAACAATAAAAAAAGAATTACCGACAAAAACAATCATTCAAACAATAAACATGCAAATAAACATACGTATAAAAAGTGTAATGATTATTCAAAACCACAAATTACGCAAACAACTAAAGCCACATTATTTAGCAGAATAAAAGCTCTCTTTTCAGGTAAAGGAAAATAAAAATGATTACAGTAAGCGATGTAAGTTTAAAATTCAGCGAAAAACCTCTTTTTAAAGATGTAAATTTGAAATTTACTCATGGTAATTGCTATGGAATAATCGGCGCAAACGGCGCAGGAAAATCGACCTTCCTTAAACTTCTTTCCGGTGAATTGGAATATGATTCGGGACAAATTACAATAACACAAGGTGAACGTATGGCGGTTCTAAAACAGGATCACTTTGCTTACGAAGAATATTCCGTAAAGGATACTGTTTTGATGGGATATCCAAAACTGTACAAATGCCTGAAAGAACGTGAAAGTATATATGAAAAGGCAGATTTTACAGAAGAAGATGGTATAAAAGCAAGTGAACTTGAGAGCGAATTTTCTGAACTCGGTGGTTGGGAGGCTGAAAACCAGATAGAGCAAATGTTGTCAGGTCTTGGACTTGATGAAGAATACCATGATAGAATGATGAATGAGCTTGATGAAAGCCAGAAAGTAAGGGTTTTACTTGCACAGGCTTTGTTTGGTGAACCAGAAATCCTTCTTTTAGACGAACCTACAAATGGGTTGGATCTGGAATCTATAAATTGGTTGGAAGATTTTTTAATGGATTTTCCAAATACAGTAATTGTTGTAAGCCACGATAGACATTTTTTAAACGCTGTCTGTACTTATGTATGTGATATTGATTTTGGGAAAATAACACTTTTCAGTGGCAATTATGATTTTTGGTATGAAATGAGTCAGATAATGCAACGTCAAGCAAAAGATCAGGCAAAAAAAAGAGAAGAAAAAATGAAAGATCTGCGTGAGTTTATTCTTCGGTTTGCTTCAAACGCTGCAAAAAGTAAACAGGCAACAAGCCGCAAAAAAGTATATGATAAACTTGCCCTTGAAGAGTTACAGGTAACAAGCAGAAAATTTCCATATGTAAATTTTAAGCCCGACAGAGAACCTGGTAATAATATTCTTAGAGTTGAAAAAATTAATTATTCAAATGAGGGAATACAACTTCTTAAGGATTTCTCGCTTACTGTCAATAAAGGTGAAAAAATTGCATTTGTTGGAATAGAACATAAATCAAAATCAGCTTTTTTTGATATCATTTCAAATACGATAAAACCTGATTCAGGCGATGTATATTGGGGGCAGACGATTTCATACTCTTATCTTGGGCTGGATAATTCATCATTTTTTAATAATGATTTGAACATTACTGATTGGTTGCGTCAGTTTTCAAAGGAACAAGATGAAGCCTATGTAAGAGGTTTTTTAGGTAGAATGCTTTTTTCAGGTGATGAATCATTAAAACCTGTAAAAGTTCTTTCTGGTGGTGAAAAAGTTCGCTGTATGCTGGCAAAAATGATGCTCAGTGGTGCCAACGTTCTTATTATGGACGAACCAACGAATCATCTTGATTTGGAAGCAATCGAAAGTTTAAACCGTGCTCTGGCAGAATTTCCTGGAATCGTTTTATTCAATAGCCATGACCATGAATTTATTAGTTCAATTGCAACTCGCATAATAGAAATAACACCTTCTGGAGTGATAGACAGAATGATGGACTTTGATGATTATCTTGTGGATGAAGAAATCAAAAAACAAAGAGCTGAATTCTACAAGGGTTTTGATCGTAAAATTCGTTTTTAATTATTATGAGAATAAAATATTTCAACTTTACAGCATTGGTAGATTTATTTTGTGTTTTCTTTAAGATTGGTATTTTTACATTTGGTGGTGGTCTTGCAATGCTGCCGAACTTAGAAAAAGAACTTGTTATTAATAAAAAATGGGTAGACAAAGAAACCTTATTAGATTATTTTGCTATAGGACAATCAACTCCAGGCATTATAGCTGTTAATGTCGCAACATTTATAGGTTATAATCAACTTGGAATTGCCGGAGCTTGTATTTCAACATTAGGTGTTGTTTTCCCATCAATACTGATAATAACGCTTATTGCGATATGTTTTTCAAATTTTAATGATATTGAATGGATAAAAAAGGCTTTAGACGGTATTAATATTGCAGTTGCAGCTCTTCTTACAAAGGTAGTCATAGGATTATTCAAAATCATATTTAAATCATTTTTTACTTTCTCGTTATTTGCTCTGGCATTTGCATGTGTAGTGTTTTTAAAAATAAATACATCTTTTATCATTATTTCTGCAATAGCAATAGGTATAATTGTTTTTTTTGTTACTGAAAAAATAAAAGGATTAAAAAAATGACTTTATGGCAGCTTTGTTATACTTTTTTTTTAATTGGGCTTTTTACAATCGGTGGTGGTCAGGTTGCTATAACACTTATGTATCAGCCGATAGTTGAAGGTGGACTTTTAAGTGCAGAAAAATTCTATAACATGGTAGCTGTTTCAGAATCAACGCCTGGACCAATTGGTTTAAACATGGCAACATATATTGGATGTGAACTGTTTGGAATTTTGGGAGGCTGTCTTGTAACGTTTTCCACAGTTTTGCCATCTCTAATAATTATTATAATAATTGCAAAATACTTTGAAAAATATCAAGATAAACCACTTGTAAAAACAGTTTTTTCGTGTGTTAAACCTGTTTCTACAGGTCTAATTGCAGTTGCCGCATGGCAGGTTTTCGCTATATCCGTGATTAATTTAAATGCTTTTACAACCGGTTCTTTCTCTGATATATTCTCAGTTTCCAGAGTTCTTTTTTATATAACAGCACTAATTATTCTTTTTACTATTAAAACTTCACCAATCATTATTGTATTGGTAGGAGCTGTTTTTGGAATCATTTTTTTATAATTCTTTCATATGGTTAATTGAATTCCATTCTTCGCGAATTAATACTCATAAGAAAACCTATTGATGCCATAGCTGTCCACAAAGAAGACCCTCCATAAGAAAGAAAAAGAAGCGGAATCCCTGTTATAGGCATTATACCCATTACCATGCCGATGTTAACAACGAAATGAAAAAAAATCATACATATAATTCCACTTGAGACATAACATGAAAAGGCATTGTTTGTATGTCTTACAATTATTATTCCACGAAGTAGTATCAATCCGAAAAGGATAAAAACTATAAAGCATCCAATAAAGCCCCATTCTTCTGATAAAATACTAAAAATAAAGTCTGTACTTTGTTGTGGTAAAAATCTGTAGTGACTCTGTGTCCCTTTCAAAAATCCTTGTCCAAATATGCCACCCGCACCTATCGCAATCTTTGACTGAATAATATTCCAACCAGCTCCTTGTGGATCTACATTTGGATTTAGAAATACAATAAGCCTCATAATCTGATATGGTTTAAGTACCTTTCCTGCTGCAACAGAAACCACTAGTGCAAAAGTTAAAATTCCGAATACAAAGGTTATCCAATAATAATATTGGCGTTTAAAAACTATATAACCCACAATTCCGATTAAACAAATGAATGAAAAAGCAATAATTACAAGTAATCTGAGTTTTGAATCCGTAAATACTTTTAATAAAGGAATAGTTTTCTGATATATTCTATCAGACCATACCGGCAGAATACAGAACAAAATAACAAGAAAACCTCCTGAAACAATCATAAGAAGATATCTTTTAGGGAGGCCTGCCATATAACACATAACGATAAAGACAGGAAAGTAAACACTTGCAGTTCCTAAGTCTGGTTGTATCAATATAAGTCCCATAGGGATACACAAAATTATACCTGCGTATATAAAGCGTTTTAAATCACTTTGCTTTATTGATGACTCAAGATAATGTGCCAAAAACAAAATGAATATAATTTTACCAAATTCTGAAGGTTGAATTCCAAAATCTCCGATACCGAGCCAACTGTATGCGCCGTTCACAAATTTTCCTGCAAGTCTGGTATAAATAAGCAGAATAATTATTGATATGTATAAAAATAGAGACCATTGTCTAAATTTTCTATAATCAAGAAAAGTTATAACAATCATTATAACAAGACCTGTTACAGCAAAAAAAATCTGTTTTGAATATTCATTCGAAACAAGTTCTCCTGAGGAATTAATACCTGATGAATATATAAACAATATACCTATAACAACAAGAATAAGTACTGAAAATAATAGAAAATAATCAAAAAAGTTCAAAAAATGCCATTTTAATCTCATTCTTGTCTTCCTGTTGGTTTCATAAGATATTTAAATCCCAATGCGTCAACGGCTTCTTCATAAGTTTGTTTTGCAAAGTATCCTTGAAAAATTATGTTAGAAGCATAAGGAGCCCACCATTCCCAGATATTAGTAGCTTCTACAGAAACAACAACTACTATGGCATCTTCAGCAGATGCGTCAAAAGGAGCATAAGCAACAAACCATGAATGCCATCTGTCTGAAAAACCCATTTCTGCAGTTCCTGTTTTTCCGGCAATTTGTACTATCTTATTCCTAAGAGGAAATTGTGCTGTTCCATTTGTAATAGTATAACGTAAATCTGTTTGAACTTGTTCCCATACAGAATTGGGTATATCCATCTGCCAAAGAATTTCTCTTTGAATATCAGTTACAGATTCTGTATTTCTTATTTGTTTTAAAATATGTGGTTTGTAAATTGTACCTTTGTTCACAACCATAGCCATCATATCGGCAACATGTAGAGGCGTAACGAGCGTATCACTTTGTCCGATTGACATATTCATCGTATCACCTCCTACCCATTTTCTTCTATGACGTCTTTCGTGAATAATCGGATCAGGAACATATCCTGATGAAGAAGTAGAAGTTTGTAAATCAATTCCAAGTGGTTGTCCATATCCAAACTGTCTTGCATAAGATGAAATTGTATCTTCATGTAGATAATCGCGACCAAGGGTCCAATAAAAAATATTACAAGATTGAGCAAGTGCATTTTGTAAATCCAGATATCCATGTCCAGGCTTACCGATATGGCAGTGCCAGATTCTATCACCATAATCAAGTTCGCCTTTACATTCAATTTTTTTAGTAGGCGGTATTATATTTTCAGCATAAGCGGCTGTTGACATAATAACTTTAAATGTTGAGGCTGGTGGATATGTTGCATTTATAGCACGATTCAAAAGAGGTTTTTTTGGATCTTCCGTCAGTTTTTTGTATTCACTGCCTAAAGTATCAGAATTTGTGAAAATATTAAGGTCATAATAAGGATAAGATACCATTGCAAGTATTTCACCAGTTGATGGTTTTAGAACAATTGCAGAACCATTTCGTTCTCCAAGTGCTTTCTCGGCAAGTTCCTGAATTGAAAAATCAATAGTTAAAACTAAGTTCTTTCCTTTTTCTGGTTCCTGAATCTCAGGTTCTTCATTCATATATCTTCCCTTTGCATCGACAATTCTTGTCTCTGAACCTGAAACACCTTGTAATAAACTATCATATTGTTTTTCAATACCATCTTTTCCGATTATACTTGTATTTGAATAACCCTTGTTATAGAGAAGTTTTAGTTCATCTTTTGTAATATTTCCTACATAGCCTAGAATATGAGACATTGAACCTGTAATGTTATAATTACGTATCGGTTTTGATCTCCAAGTAACTCCTGGTAAATCATAAGAATTTTCTGCTATTTGCGAGACGGTAGAAAATGGGATATTGGATTTTATCTCGATTGTAGTATAAGATTTTCTGATATTTTTAGGTAATTTTTCGTCAATGGTTTGTTTTGGTATTTCAAGATAATTTGCTAGTCTCGAAATAACACTGTCAAATTTTTCAGGAGGTATCTCTCCGGGGGTTATATCAATTGCAAAAGACTCAGTATTTGAAACAAGAGGAAAAGAATTACGGTCATATATCTCTCCACGCTCTGCGGGAATGATTCTAGTTTTCCGTGATATTTTTACCGATTGGTTGCGATATTCTGATCCGGCAAAAATCTGCATAGAAAATAGACGCAATATATATATAACCATTATGATAAAAATAATTAAAGCTAAAAAAAATACTTTTCGCTGCTTATCATGAGTTTCATCATTTTGGTTGTTATAAAAACTATTGCTGTACATAGGTCGGAGACTCCTGTGAAAACAACAACAGGTTTGAAAAAAGATTCAAAAAAGCAAACATCAGTGGAGAAAGAACTGTATTCATACACAATTCAATCCAAAAATAAGATTCTGTAAGTCTGTATGGTAATACAGAATCACCGAAGAAGAAAGATAAAATTAACAGAAGTAATGCTTTAAGGAAAGTTCCAACGACTCCAAGAATTGCAGGGAAAAATATTTTGTCAATATTGAACATATTTCGTAAAAGACCGGTTAAAAATCCAATTATAGTTCTAAGTAAAGAATTCAAACCTAAAGGAGCAGCTGAAAGGAAATCAACAAGAAAACCAGTGAAAAATCCATGGATTTCTCCGGCAGAACATCCGTTATAAAACGAAATATATATTAGACACAATAGAACTAAATCCGGAACAACAGGTAGAAAAACGATATTTGACAATATTGCAGTTTCAATTATAAGAAAACAAAATGAAAACAATAGTGACCATAAAGTAGACTTAATCATTTAATTCCTTCATATCCATTACTATTACCGATTCCAATCTTGCAAAATCGATGACTGGTACAATTTCTATATCAAGGGAAGAATCATAATCAAGAAATTCAATATTGCTTATACTGCCAATCATTATTTCTTTTGGATAATTACCGTTTTCACCTGATGTGACAACAATATCACCATACTGAAGTTCATCAAATATTTGCTTTTTTATATATTTTAAAGATAATTTTTGTTCTTCTGTTCCATTACCCGAAATAAGACCTATATCTCTTGTTTTTTGAATACATGCAGAAACATTAGAATGATAATCATAAACAGGCATTATTTTACTTGTATTAAGTCCTACTTCTATAACTTTGCCAACAAGTCCAACAATCCCATGTTGAATAGCAATTACAGGCATATTTTTTTTAATGCCTGCTCTAGTTCCTTTATTAATTGTTATAGAAGAATATGTGGAGTTTGGATCACGTGCAATTATGTAGGCAGGATAATTTTTTGTATTTAAAGATTCTGAAAGACCGAGCTGTTCTCGCAGACGGTTGTTTTCCTGTCGGATTTCAGCATTGTTACGTTGAAGATACTCATAATCTTTAAGCTTTTCAGTTAAGATTTCATATTCTTTTTGCAACTCTTTCAAATCATGCAAAGCAGAAAATGTACCTGATACAGTAGAAGTTACAGCATGAACTCCTTGTTGAACAGAAGAAATCGCTGAAAAACCAACTTGCTTAAAATCAATTATGAATCCACCTGTTGATAACCCGAGAATAACACCTGATACTAATATGAAAAAAATGAGGAGAAAAACGGGCAATTTTAACCAAACGGTTATTATTTGATTTTTCATAAAAGTTTAACTGTTTAGGCTGTCATATATACTTCTATCTGCTGAGGTGTCTCTGTCAAGTTCAAAAGATAATCCAGCACCGATGGCAACACATGACAATGGATCTTCTGCAAGAATAACAGGAACACCGGTTTCTTTTGATATAAGTTTAGGAAAATCTCTTAGTAGAGAACCTCCTCCAGTCATAACAATACCTCTTTCCATAATGTCTGCAGAAAGTTCAGGTGGAGTTTCGCCAAGAGTGCGCTTAATTTCACTTACAATCTGATTTATGGGTTCATTCATTGCCTGGCGAACATCAGTTGCATCAATAGGGAGCCTTCGTGGTAAACCTGTTGTTTTGTCGGTACCTTTTATCTCCATTTTTTCCATAATTTTTTCAGGGACAGCACTTCCTATTTCAATTTTAATTCTTTCAGCCATCTGTGGTCCAATAATAAGATTGTGAGTATCTTGAATGTATCGTATTATCGCTTCATCAAATTTATCGCCACCTACCCGGATAGCATTTGAAACTACCATACCGCTTAAAGAAATAACAGATACCTCAGTTGTACCGCCTCCAATATCGCAAACCATGTGTCCAGCGGGTTCATTAATTGGAATTTTTGCACCAATTGCAGCTGCTAATGATTCCTGAATAACTTGTACATTTCTTGCACCTGCTTTAAGAGCTGATTCTATTACAGCTCGACGTTCAACTTCTGTAATACAGGATGGTATTCCAATTTTCATGTTGGGTTTAAAAATTCTATGTCTGGGGATTATTTTTGAAATAAAGAATTTTATCATTTTTTCTGTTGTATCCATATCGGCTATAACACCATCTTTTAAAGGTCGTATAGCAGTTATATTGTCTGGTGTTTTCCAAAGCATTCTTTTTGCATTTTCACCAACAGCAACAACTGTTTTTGTACCTCGTTCAACAGCAACAACAGAAGGTTCATTTATAACAATACCCTTCCCTTTTACGTAAATAAGTGTATTACATGTACCTAAATCAACACCAATATCGGCTGTAAAACCATCAAATAAACCCATTAAAAAGTCCCCCTAATTATTACTCAGTTTTTGTATTGCACCAGAATGAGTTGATTGCACTCTTAGAGCTTTTCGCCATTCAGAGCGGGCTTTTATCATATCACCCTGTTTTTCATATATTATACCAAGACCATAATATGCGTCAGCATAATTTTCATTTTTCTGCAAAATCTGTTCGAATTCTTTTTTAGCTTCAGTAAAATTATTCTCATCAATATATATCTTTCCAAGTAAATTACGGCTTTCTTGTACAAGAACATCATCTTTGCTGTTTTGTATTATTCTAACCATATATGGTTTTGCGTTTGAATAATCACCTATCAAATAATATTGTTCACCGATAGCTTTTAAAAGTGATTCAGATTCTCTTATGGAAAGTGCTTCTGTAAAAGCAGCAATGCTTTCCTCTGCCATTCCGAGTTGAGAATATGCCTGCCCTAAAAACTCCGGTATATCAGGTGCAAAAAAGCCATTTTTTTGTGCTGTCTCAAAATACCGTATTACTAAATTTGCATAATAATTATAAGACGAAAATACATTTTTTTGGAAGTATGCTTTTGCAAGAATATAATTAATTTGTGATTCTGCCTTTTTTTTATTATTTAGGAGAACTATTCTAAGAGAATTTATACATTCATCAATATAATTTAATGCTTTTGAAATTTCAGTTTGTTCTATTGCAAGATAATAAGCAGCATAACCGTGATACATTCTGGCAGCAGAAAACATGGGTTTTTGTTCAATCAATTTGTCTGACAAATCATAAACATCTTCATATTGCTGAAGACTCCAGTATTCTTGCAATTTTTCAATTGACATTGAACGATTGGATTCTCTTTTTAAGAAATAATAACGTAGCAATATACCGATAACAAAGAAAACTAAAATAAAAACAGTAATTATTATAAAGTTCTTAATGAGTTTTTTCTTTCTTTCACCGGTTATCACCATTGAATAACTATCATAACGTCTTTTTTTCATAAATTAAATCCAAAAAAAGCAGAAGAGACAATAAGCCGAGTTCTGTCATGAGAACAAAGTTCTCATCCGGTCATCTATCTTGGACAAAATTTACACTTTGTCTCCAGCAGTTTACCCATAACTTTATATCGGAACATATATAGTTATAATTTAACTTTGCTCCAGATGAGGCTTGCCGTTCAATAAGTGTTACCACTTATAAGGTGGGCTCTTACTCCACCATTTCACCATAACCATTTTTAATGGCTGTATACTTTCTGTTGCGCTGTCTGTAATCAAAACATTTCTGCTTTAATTCCCAGTTATTAACTGGCATCTTTTCCGAAGGAGCCCGGACTTTCCTCTGATAAAAAAAATATCAGCGACCGAATCTCTTCTGCATTAATTACTACTCAAAATCGTTATAATCATCCCTCGTATGGCGTCCATTGTCCTCATCATCATAATCATTACCGCCAAAACCATCATCTGATGAATCAAAAGATGATTCATCATCATCATCAATCAGACTTCCGGTGTCTTCCATTCTAAAGAATTCACTTTCACCGTTTTCATTCGGTTCATATACAAGAATACGACTACAGTATGGACAAAACATTATTTTTTCGCCAGCATGAACATCATTGGCAAATTGTGCTGGTAGAATCATATGGCAACCATCACAGACATTACCTTTAACAGAAACTATACCAAGATGTTTACTTTTTATAATCCTTTCAAATTTGAAAATTGTTTCGGGATCTATACCAGGTGTAATCTTATCTTCCTGATTCTTTAAATCATCAAGTTGTTGGCGATAAGAATTAATTTCCTGTTCCATCTGTTCCTTGCGTGTCTGGAGCTCGTTTTTTTGCTGTTCGATAAATTGCTCATCATGTTTAAGGTTTTCATCTAAATCTGCAAAGTCTTTTTCTTCTTTTTGGAGGTCCTTCCGTAATCTCTGTTCTGCATCTGTTGCATCTTTGATTTCTTTTTCAAGAATTTCATATTCGCGGTGAGTAGTTATATTATCCATAGCTTTTTCGCTATTTTCTCTTTTTGATTCCGTTTCAGCAAGCTCAGTTTTCAAAGCAAGGATTCTTGTACGTTTTTCTTCATATTTTTCATTTTTTTCAATAAATTCTGTCTGAAGACGGGCTAATAATTCTTCTTGAGAAGTTAATTGTTTTGGAGCGTCTACAATTTCCTTCTCAATTTCATATTTAGATTTAAGAATTTCCTGAAGTTCTTTTAGTTTATCAAATATTTCAGTCATCTCCATAATAAAACCTCTCTATTAAGTAGATTTAATATACAAAATTTATGCTCAAATTGTCTAGTCAACGATATTAATTATCCAGATATTCTCTAAGCCCGTTTGCTCTACGGGGGTGTCGGAGTCTTCGAAGTGCTTTTGCTTCTATCTGTCTAATACGTTCTCGTGTAACATTAAAGTAAAGACCGACTTCTTCAAGTGTTAGAGAATAACCATCATCAAGACCAAAACGCATTTTAAGCACCTCTTGTTCTCGTGATGGTAATGTTTCTAGAACTTCCTGAAGTTGTTCCTGTAATAGTGTAAAAGCAGTTTTTGTTGCAGGATTTTCAACTTCTTTGTCCTCTATAAAATCGCCAAGTATTGAATCTTCCTCTTCACCTATTGGTGTTTCAAGTGAAATCGGTTCTCGTGCAACATTTTTAACCTGCTTAACTCTCGGAATGTTCCAACCTAGTTGTTCGGCAATCTCTTCATCAGTTGGTTCTCTTCCAAGACGTTGCATAAGCTGACGCGATTCACGAACCACTTTATTTATTTGCTCAATCATATGGACTGGTACTCGGATTGTTCTTGCTTGATCAGAAATTGAACGTGTTATAGCCTGACGGATCCACCATGTTGCATATGTAGAAAATTTGTATCCTTTTCGGTATTCAAATTTTTCGACAGCTTTTATAAGACCTATATTACCTTCCTGAACAAGATCAAAGAAATGCAGCCCCCTGTTTGTATATTTTTTTGCAATTGAAACAACAAGACGAAGATTCGCATTTATCAGGCGATCTTTTGCTCTTTTCATCATTATACGACCTCGTTGAATCTCTCTTGCCATTTGCAAAATTTCATCTATGTTATTTTCAAAATCATATTCTAACCTTCGGAGCTTTCTGTCAATCTTTTGAATCTGTGTATAAATTTCTCGGATATCATCTGAAGGAATGCCAAGTTCTTCTTCAAGTTTTGCCCTTTCGGATTTTAGAGCAACTCTTTTTCCAAGTGCACGCAGTTCTGCATAATCTGAAATACGCAGTTCTTTTTCCTTTTTTTCCTGACGGTGGCGGTATTCTTTTATTTTCTTCGTTGCCTCTATAAATTTATCCGAAAAATGTTCAATTTCTTCTGACTGTATATCCACACTCTGTAAAACAGGAAGAATTTTATTTCTTAATTCCATTAAAGTTTCATCTTCAAATAAATTACTGTTCGGATCCTTTTCAAAAAGATGCTTTTTCAATGCAATATATTGTTTGATTTCGGGTAGAATCTGTTTTAATGCTTCACTGTAGTGTGTCTTAAGCCGTCTTTTTTCTGCCATTTCCTCATTTATTTCTTTTCTTGGCTTGCCGGATTCATGAGGATCTATTTTTGTGAAAGCTTTTTGTGCTATTGCATAAAACTCAGGAATAATCATACCGGAATTGCGAATTACATCTTTTATAATGTTTTCTCCAGCTTCCATTTTTTTTGAAAGCTCAACTTCCTGTTCTGCTGTTAAAAGATGTTCTTTGCCAATATCTTTTAAATACAATCTAATCGGATCATCAACATTTGAAGCATCTTTATCGCTGTTTACAAGTTTTTTCTTGTAGTTTTCATCTGTTATCGATAAATCAGCATCATCATCTTTTAGGATCTCGTCATCTTCAACTTCTGCAATTTGAATTGAATTTTTTTCTAAAAGAGCAAAAACTTCATCCATATTGTCGGAATTTGTGATTTCCGGTGGAAGCATTTCATTTATTTCATCGATGGTTATAACTTTTTTATTCTTGCCGTGTTCAATAAGTTTTTCAACTAAAGGAGCAAATTTTTGATCCATACTCATTCTTTAGTGTCCTTCTTCTCTAGTTCATTATCAATTGAGATTTTTTCGGATTGCATTTTTTGCAGTTCCTGAAAATCCTCCAATGTGGAACCTTTCCACAATCTTATTTTGTTAATTAACCGTGTTCGCTTTCTTTCAAGACTTCTTTTTTTTAATAAATTAATACTGTCTTCTATGGTTTTTTCAGAATTAATTTCAAATTCCTTTGAAACGATTGTTTCTGTAACCAGTTTTTTCAGTCTTTCATCTTCACATTTTGAAAGAATCGAATCATAGCTTGCAGCTTCTTCACGGAAACACTCTTCAAGAATAAAATACAACTCTTTTGCCAGAGGCTCTTCAAAATCATCGGGAGAAAGTAATGAACGCATTTCAGGAAAAGAATCCATATGCGCAACTACTGCAAGTACCGCCCGTAGCTCTGCATTTTTTTTAATAATATCTTGAGTTTGTATATTGTTTAAAGATTTTTTCGCTCCAATTTCTGCTCTTTTTCGAGCTGCATCACGGTTTTCAAAATCCGATTTTACAGCAGTCAGATTTAATCCGAAAGTCTGTGCAAGCAGCTCAAAACAAGATTCTTTTTGAATTGCTGACTGCAATGCATCAATATATGGGAAGAAGTCAAGTGCTGCTTGGGTTTTCCCTTCTGAAGTTTCAACAGGATACATTTTTGCCAGTTTATTCAATAAAAAATCGCAATCAAATATACTGTTATTTATTATATCTGTCAAGGTTTGAGCACCAAAATTTAATAAAATATCAGCAGGATCTTTTGGTTTTTGCGAAGAATTCTGAAAAAAGGAATTTATGTCAATTATTTTGACGGAAAGATCGGCTTTCCTGCAAAGAAGTATAGCTTTATATGTTGCATTCATACCTGCAGAATCACCGTCAAATGAGAGATAAACCGTTTTTACCAGCGGTTTTATGGTTGAAACCTGATTTTCTGTAAGAGCAGTCCCTAAAGGAGCAACAGCCTGACAAATTCCTGCTTGATGATATGCAATTACATCCATGTAGCCTTCACAAAAAATGACTGATTCTGTTCTTCGGATTGCTTCTTTAGCAAGATGAAAAGCATATAATGTTTCACCTTTTTTATATTGAGGCAAATCACCTGTATTAAGATATTTTGGTTTTTGATCAGTAAGAATCCTACCGCCAAAAGCAATAACTTCTCCATTCCTATTACAAATCGGGAACATTAGCCTGTCGGAAAAAAAGGATACATTATTATAATTCTTAGAAAACAATCCGCTGTTTTCAAGAAATTCTGCAGAATAATTTTTCTCTAGCAGAAATTTTTTTAACCAATATCTGTCTGAAGGAGAATAACCTAACTGAAATTCGTTTATTATCTGTTCTGTTACTCCTCGGTTTTTAATGTAGTCAAGTGCTTTTTTCCCCATTTCTGTTGAAACGAGAAAATAATTAAACATTCCTGCAACCTTTTTGTATAATTCGAGCAGATCTTTTTTATACTTGTATTGTTGTTCTTCTTCTTTGTTCTCTTTTACATTTCCATCATAAATAATTTGAATTCCAGTACGTTTCGCCAATGCATGAACAGCATCATAAAAAGATACTTTTTCAATTTCCTTGTAAAAACTTATTACTGACCCACCTTTTAAACAACCAAAACAATAATATATTTTTTTATCAGGTGATACAGAAAAAGACGGTGTCTTTTCATTGTGAAATGGACAACAACCCCAATAATCAGAACCTCTCTTTTGCAAATGTACATATTCGCTAATTAGAGAAACTATATCTGTCTGAGAATTTACTTCATCAATTGTTTGTGATGATATTTTAGGCATTTAGTGTCCTGCTGATTTTTTTACACTCAAATTTCTGCCTGCAGTGGCATGTTCCTCAAGAGATGAGGAGAAATGATGAGTACCAGCGGCAGAATCTGCAACCCTAAAATAAAAATAATTTGTCTTTGCAGGATTTGCAACTGCTTTCAGTGCAACTGCACCAGGATTTGAGATAGGACCGGGAGGTAGTCCTGCCCATTTGTAAGTATTATATCTACTGTCAATTTTTAGATCCTCATAACTTATTTTTTCCGGATGAGGTCTACCCTTTTCTTCAGTTATTATGTATACAATTGTTGCACAAGATTCCAAACCGATGTTGTATTTTAATCTGTTAAGAAAAACACTGGCAATAAGTGGTGCTTCTTCTGGCCGGCGGTATTCTCTTTCAACTATTGATGCCAGCGTAACCATCTCAAAAAGTGTTTTTGGATTTTCTGATGGAATTTCAAGTTCGTCTAGTTTTTTGAAAAAATTGTCTGCGAGTCGATGAAGTACGTCTCTTTCATCCATGGCAGGATTGAAATAATAAGTGTCTGGAAAAAGATAACCTTCTGCATTATTTGCCGGAATCTTGTATTCAGAAAGAAAATCAGGATTTTGGGCTTCTTCAATAAATTTTTCTGAGGACAGGATAACATCCGATTCTTCAAGTAATTTCGCAATTTGCGAAACAGTGAGACCTTCAGGAATGCTTACCGTAATATGGACTTGTCTTCCGGATTCCAATAATCCGAATATTTCATCCACCGACATTTTACTAGAAACTTCGTAGCGTCCTGCTTTCATTTTAAAATTTTGGAGTTTTGCTTTTAAGTAAAAAATTTCCTTCGATCTGATTATTCTGTTATCAACTAATTCTTCTGCAACCTGTTTTACTGTTCGTCCAGACGGAATTTTTAAAATATAATTTTCAAAATCAGTGTTATTCTGTGTAAGTGGCGTTTGCAAGTAAAAGAATGCGGCTATAACAGTGCAAGCTCCTAAAAGCATCACAATCAGTAGAATAATGACAAAGAACTTAAATATTTTTCCCATGAAAAAACTCTTCCGCCTCATCAATACTCATAGAACTATATAGGTGCGATTCGATTGTTTCTGTAAAATTATTCAAAGAATCAGGTATGGAATTCTCAAATTTTCGCATAAAAAGAGCGATATCCTTTGCTTCCTCAACAGAAAAAGTATAAGAAAATCCTTTTTCAATCATATAAGAATGATATTCTTATTTATATAAGAATATCGGTTTCCTCCGTTGCAACAAAGATTTCCAAATCTTTTGCCTTTATTGAATCAGCATACCATTGTGCTGTCTGCAGGATGGTATATATTTTTTTATCATCATATCTTGGTTCATGATGGAAAAGATATAGTTTTTTGATTCCCCACTCAACAGCCATATCAACACAGTGACAGAACGACGAATGTCCCCAGTTAGGCTTTTCGCTTAATTCTTCAACAGTATATTGTGCATCGAGAATCATAAAATCTGTATTTTTAAAAAATTCTTTATTTTTCTGTGCTTCCTGCCATGTTACTGCAGACAATTCTACATCTGTTGCATAGCAGAATTTTTTCCCATTTTCCTTAACCGTATATGAATATGAATTTCCTGGATGATACATCTTGTTGCAAGAAATTTCACAATCACCAATTGTTATTGGTTTGTTATTTTTTAATGTATGATAAATAATCTTAGGAGAATTGGTATCTTCCCATTTTGCAGGGAAATACGGAAACGACATTTGTCTGGCAAGAATCTTTCTCTGTGAAGGCCATGGAGAATATATATGTAATGTTGCCTTTTTGTTATAAATGTTTTCAAAGAAAGGAATGCCCTGGATATGATCCCAATGGAAATGCGAAAAAAACATATGAATAACAGGAGCTTCAATACCGGCTAATTCTTTGTTCAGTTCTCGCAATCCACTACCGCCATCAAATACAAAAAAATGATTATCATCTGTAACTAATTCTACGCATGAACTGTTGCCACCTATAGTGGATTTTAGCCATACAGGTAAGTCATTTATGAATTTTTCACGGGTGTCTTCGGATTCCAAATCCTTAGGAGTTATACGCTGAATAATAGCCGCAATTCTGTTCTTATACTGTAAAGGTGTTAATGGTGTAGGAATTGAACCTCTTACACCCCAAAAATGAACCCGCATGTTCACTCCCCTAATATTGGTTGCGCTTGACTGGTATATTTCTTCTGGTCAGAAAAGCTTTCTCTGCAATTTCATTCGGACTATGAAATGTTCCTTTATTAATTCCGGGACAATCTTTAGAACACTCCTTCCAACTGTTTGCATCATTGATAACATAATCCCAGAAAGGGAAAGTCATACATTGAAGAGGACGAACTGGATAGACCGTACAACCATTATCCCAGAAAATACAGTCATAATTCTTTTTCTCTTTAAGAGTTAAAACTTCAGAACCGTCATAATATGGTGTCCATCTGCAAAATTTTGCAATAAAAGCGTCCTTTTCTAAACTAAACCAATCAAGTAGTTTTGTCAAATCATTTTGTGACAAATAAACATAACCAGGTTCCAGTCTGCAACAATTGGAACACTGTTGACATGAAAAATATAATCCGTTTTTGAAAAAAAACTCTGAGTTTGTCATAAAACCTTTAATAGCAAAAAAAAACCTTGTAAGCAACTCTTACAAGGTTTGGGGAGAGAAGGATTCGAACCTTCGAAGGCGGAACCAACAGATTTACAGTCTGCCCCCTTTGACCGCTCGGGAATCTCCCCAGAATGCCAGCCAACTTAGGGATTCGAACCCTAGACCCCGAGATTACAAATCACGTGCTCTGGCCAGCTGAGCTAAGTTGGCATAACGAACGTTAAATAAACTATAGTAAAAAAAATATTTAGTCAAGTACTATATTGTTTTTTTATTATTTTTTTGAACAATATCAGCTATACGTTTTAGGCCTTTTAACGTTAGTTGTTTATCCACTTCTTTTAAAACTGAAGTTACTGGTTTCAAAACACTATTCAGACCACCTGTTGCAATAACTGTTATATCAGAAGTTTTAATTCCCGTTTTATTAGCCATATCTTTTTTCATCTGTTGAATAAGTGATTCCACAAGACCTTTATATCCTAATACTATACCGGCTTGAATTGAATGTATTGTGTTTGTTCCAAGGCTTGAAGGCGGAGTTGCCAATGGAACAGATGGTAACTGTGCGGTATTTGCAAAAAGAGCATTTACTGCTGTTCCCAGGCCTGGTGTTATTGCTACACCCTCAATCTGACCTTTTCCATTAATAGCAGTAAATGTTAGGGCTGTACCAAAATCCACTACAATACAGGCTTTTTTATATCTACAATAAGCCTCAACAGCGTTACATACAAGGTCCGTTCCAATTTCATGCACAGCCGATTCAGGAATTTTTACCGGGAGAATATGATATATGTCCGAATTTACAACAATCGGTTTTTTGCCGCTTATCCTCTCGATAACACGGATGAAAGGACCTAATAGCAGCGGAACAACAGTACTTAGCACTGCTGAATCTATTGCAGACAAGCTTACTCCAGCGTCACGGAACAAAGATAAAAGTATTGAAATATACTCATCCGCTGTTCTTTTGGGATCACTGCTCATTCTCCACTCATGTACGATTTCATCTTGATGAAACAAAGCAATAACAACATTCGTGTTGCCGATATCGGCTGCAAAAAGCATTTTAAACCTCATTGCAATTAAACAATATTTGTATTAGTATAACGCTATGGATAATCTTATTCAACCTAAAGTACTAAAAGGCTTCCGTGATTTTTTGCCGGAAGCTGAAATACAGCGTGCTCTTTTAATTGAAAAGCTTACAAAAATTTTCCGTTCGTTTGGCTTTGTCCCGATTGATACGCCTGTTTTGGAATATACAGATATTCTTTTGCGAAAAAGTGAAGGAGAAACAGAAAAACAAATTTTTCGTTTTACTGACAATGGGGGCCGTGATGTTGCTCTTCGTTTTGATCTAACAGTGCCTTTCGCACGTTTTGTTGCAGAACACAAAGATGAGCTTGCATTTCCGTTCAAACGTTATCATATTGCTAAAGTATGGCGTGGAGAAAAACCTCAAGCAGGAAGATACAGAGAATTTGTCCAGTGCGATTTTGATTCTGTTGGCTCAGATAGTGCTGCAAGTGATTTTGAAATTCTACTTCTAATGAAGACAGCTCTCGAAGCTATCGGTGTAAACGGTGTTACAATTAAAATAAACCACAGGGGAATATTCAACCGTTTTCTTGCAAAAATCGGTCTTAAGGAAAAAAGCGAAGAAATTCTTCGAACAGTTGATAAACTTGCAAAAATCGGTGAAGAAAAAACTGAGACATTATTGGTTGAGATTGCTGGAGATACTCAAAAAGCAAAAAAAATTCTTGAATACATAAAAGGTTCTGATTCTTTTGACTCTACCCTTTCCCTTATTGAAGAAATGGCAGGTGGCAAAGCTGAAGACACCGAAAGAATTCGTGAAATTCACCGCTTTATGCATGAAACTGGTACTGAAGAAGCATTTGTACTGGATCCATCCATAACAAGAGGCTTGGATTATTATACAGGTGTTGTTTACGAAACTTTCCTTAATGATCTTCCGTCAATAGGTTCTGTTTGTTCAGGCGGACGCTATGATAACCTTGCGGGATTGTATATGAAAGACAAAATCCCCGGAGTTGGTTCTTCAATCGGATTGGACAGGCTTATAGCAGGACTTGAAGAGCTTGGAATTACAAATGAAAAGAAAAGCTTTGTTGATACAATCATTTTCTGTCTGGACAATGCACTTATGCCGTATTATTTGAAAACAGCCGATAAGCTCAGAAAAGCGGGTGTTGATTGCGAAGTATTCCCTGATTGCAAAAAGATTGCACAGCAATACACTTATGCTGAAAAAAAGGGAATCCAATATGGGATTCTAATAAAGCAGGAAGATTTTGAAAAGAATAGTTTAACTCTTAAAAATCTTAAAACTAGAGAACAAACCGAAAACTTAACAATTCAAGAAGCTGTTGAAAAAATAATAAATTGATGGTTTCATTTTTCTTGTTCGTTTATTTGTTCCCATGCCAGCTTTGCAACTGCCTGTTCCGCTTCTTTTTTGTTTTTCCCTTTAGCAGGACCGAAAATATTGTTGTTCAGATTGACTGAAACCCAGAAAGTTTTATCATGTTCAGGTCCAGATTTTTTCTCAAGTGTATAAACGGGACATTGCTTATATTTTTTTTGAAAATATTCCTGCAAAAGAGTTTTATAGTCTCGAATGCTTTTGTTATTCAGTACATTTTCTATTTCAGGGACAATGATACTTAGAACAAATTTTTCTGCAACCTTGTACCCCGAATCCAAGTAAAGAGCCCCAATAACAGCTTCCATTGCATCTGCAAGTATCGCTTTTTTTTCTCGACCACCAGATAATTCCTCTCCCTTACCTAGTACAAGACATTCATCAATATGCAATTTGAGCGCAATCTCGGATAATACAGGCTCTGAAACTACAACTGCTTTTATTTTTGCTAGATCCCCTTCTTTCTTTTCTGCCATAGATTCATACAGATATGAGGCAGTTACCATTCCCAGAACGGCATCTCCTAAAAACTCCAATCTTTCATTGTTTGCATAAGCTTTGGAATTGCTGTTATGCTCATTTGAGTATGAACGATGATGAAATGCCAACTCCAATAAATCTGTTTTTTTGAAACGAATTTCTGCAGTCTTCTGAAATGATGACAAAAGTTCTTTCCTGCTTTTTGAATAATCTTTTTTTAAAAACAAAATAAACCTTTTAGTTTAAAAAAATTCGGGGACAGCTATAAAGCTATCCCCTAAAACATAGAATTGAATTACTTATTTTGAAAGTTCTGCTTTTATGAAATCGTAAGCATTCCCTACAGTTTCAAATTCAGCTGCTTTTTCATCAGGAACACTTACTCCAAGTTCTTCTTCAATTGCATAAACAAGTTCGTAAGTGTCCAGACTATCTGCTCCTAAATCCTGACGAAAAGAAGCTTCCGGAGTAATTTTGTCTTCGCTTACTTCCAATTTGTCTGCAATAAGCTTTTTCATTTTTTCAAACAATTCATCCATAATAATCTCCTGTAAAACTAATTGCTCTCAGGTGCGATTACTTGTCTTCCGTGGTAAAATCCACATTTAGGACAAACACGGTGCTGCATAACTAAATTGCCGCAATTACCGCAGGCAACAAGATTAGGAGTTGCTAAACGCATATTAATTCCCTGTCTTCTTTTAGTACGAGCTTTAGATGTTTTCGCTCTAGGTACTGCCATATATAACCTCTTCTATATAATTTGATATTTTGACCAAGTTAACATACAACAAATCCCTTACCCTGTCAATGCAATACCAATTATAACAAAATATTTTTTTTTGTCAAGTTAAAAATTACAAAAAATGTTATTTTGTCACGAAGAATTTCTTTCTTAGGGCTTCTTCCACAATTGGAGGTACCATAGATGAAGTATCACCTCCAAAGGAAGCTAGTTCCTTTATAGCACTTGATTTTAGAACAAAGTACTTTGGTTCTGTCGGAATAAAGATAGTTTCTATATCAGGACATAAACTTTTATTCATTATTGACAAGTCAAATTCATATGAAAAATCATTCATATTTCTAACACCGCGCACAAGAACAGAAGCATTATTTTTTTTTGCATAATCTACAATCAGTGTATCACATAGATGTACAGAAACATTTTTCCAGTCTTTAATAAGCTGTTTGAACATCTCAAGACGTTCGTTTTCGGAAAATAAATAATTTTTGGAATTATTTACTGCAATTACAACATGGATCTGATCAAACATGTTTTTTGCTCTTTCGATTACATTCAGATGTCCATATGTGGGCGGATCAAATGATCCCGGAAATACTGCTGTTACCATATTTTATATACTATAAAAAAACTTGCATTTACTCAATTGTATTTATATAACAAAATTATAAAAAAATGGGAAATTGTATTTGACTTTAACTTGTCCAACAGTTATTATTATTCAGAATATTTTTTAAGGAGTTTAATATGAAAAAAGCCCTTATACTCGTTATCACAACCGTATTCTTTTTTCTTTCCTGTACATCAACAAAAAATACAGAGGCAACTCCTGATGTAAAAAACACTTCAGAAGAACAAATAACAATATCAGAAAAACCTGAAAAACAAGAAAACCTGGAAAAGCAGATAGAAAATAACAGGTTCTCTAAATCTGAATATGAAAGATCAATTGAAGAACTTAAAGGTGTAACTGTTACTTTTGATGAATTCAAACAGACAAAAAAAGATATCCTTCAAGTAATCTCCGAACTTAACAAGATAATCAAAAACAAAGATTACCAAAGCTGGCTCGATTATCTCACACCTGAATCCAAAGAATACTGGAGTGATCCTGTAAACCTTGCGAATGTTGCAACAAGACTTCCGGTAAAAGGCATTAAAATACGGAATCTTAAAGATTATTTCAACTATGTTTTTATTCCGGCAAGACAGAACAGTCAGGTTGAAGAAATCAGGTATTCTTCAAAAAATGTGGTAAAAGCAGTTCAGCCACTTGAAAAAGAAGATTTAATATTTTACGTTTTTGAGAATCATTCTGATAACTGGCTTTTAGTACTTGAAAAGAATTAATCTGTTTAAAAAAGCTCTTTGTGAAGACTTAAGCCGCCATTACCTTCAACTCTAATGGTATATGTGTCATTTTTTTCAGGTTTTACATGCAGTGCATTTCCTTGAAAACTTCTTATACCCATTTCTTTGCAAGCATCAGGATTTTGTACTATCTTAAAAAGCTCCTGAAGTCTTTTAAAATAATCGTCCGGTGAAATTCCATAAATATCTGAATCTTTTAGCAGGTACAATACCGGAATATTTTTCTCATTGAAAACACAGGTCAGGGGTATTGCATCTGAAGAAGCCAGATTTTCTGAATAAACCCTGTAAGGATATGCGATATTAGTTGTTTTTCCACTCTCTATCATGGAATATTCAAAATTCAAATTCACAAAATCAACCCAAATTTCTTCACCGTTTATAGTCAGATTTTGGCTTGATACTACATCCCCATCAGGAGACAATATTTTAAAAGTAACAATTAATTCTTTCTTTTGATTCTTGAATACACGTTTTTCATTTACTGTAAAACTTGCAATAGTATCACTACGTGAAAGGTTTTTTACAACAGCTGAAAGTTCGTTTATTTTTTTCTCATTATTTATAAACTCGTTTACTTCGTCGGTAATTGACAAAATAAGATTAAGACCAAATAAAAGAACTACAGTAACAAAAATTTTGGGTAAACAAGTAAAAAACTTTATAAGAGCTTTGCCAATCCCTATAAGAAAAACCAAAAAAGTATTTCTATTCTCTGCAAGCAGTTCATTCTTGTTCTTTTTATTTTCTTTTAGTGTATAAAATATAGCATATCCCAAAAAGTATACAACTAGCACTATAATTACAGGTATAAGAAAATCGCTGCAAAACTGAAGGATATCTTTTAATAATTCTGAAAGAGGTTTAATATATTTTTGAAGAGTTATAGTTTTAAATAAAGATTGCATTGTTTTGATCCTAAAAAAATTAATCGCGCTCTATCTCTACACCGCCGGATGATTGATGGCATGCAATTTTGTAAACAAAACCAGTTTTAAGTTCATTTATAGTCTTTAAATCATGTACGGCACTGCCAAAATGTTCAATTATTACAGGTTCATTATTGAGTATTACATTGTACAGGTCGCTTACAACACTTCTGTCGTTATCGGAAAGCCCCCCGTCTTCATAAATAGCAGGGAAATTATTGTTGTTATACTCTCCTGATATAATCCTGCCGTCTGTCGGCGGAATTCGGTCGGTAAATACTTTTTCGGGGAAAAACAAATAGGTATCAGAATTTTTGTTGTTTTTAAGTTTAACGACTCTAAAATCAAAAGTCAGCTCTGTTCCGTTCATATTCAGATTACGTGCTGCAACTTCTTTACCGCCGGCATTGTAAAAACGAATATCAACACTAACTGTAGCGTCTGTTTTTTCTGTGATTTTAAAACGGATAGGAATTATTTCCTCTTTAAGTACAGAAATTTCTGTTTGTAATGATTCTATCTTTGCTTTCTGATAATCCAACAGCGACGGGTAAAAGTATATTCCTCCTGCAACAATTCCTGCAACAACAATAAAAATCAGAACTTTTTTCAAAACTTGAACCACCTGTATTTTTTATTTATGATACTGCTTTTTTGTTCCACAGATTTCTCCATATTCTTGCAAATTATTCCGTTGCTTCGGAGATTGAGAGTTTTTCTGAAATTGCAATTAACAGATTCTCAATTACATCTTTCTGCTTGGAATCCGGTTCAAGTTCAAGATATTTTTTGTAATCAGAAAGAGCTTCTTTAAGCTTACTAAGATTTATTCTGGTATTTGCACGATTTAAGAATGCAGCTGAATAAGTATCATCAAAATCTATTGACATGGAAAAGTATTTTTCTGCCATTTTATAATCTTTAAGAGTGTACGCAGCATTTCCAGCATTAAAATATAATAAAGATTTATTTGAAAATGGTATTTCTGCGCCTTTTACAAAAGCATCAAGTGCTTCTTTAACCTTTCCCTGTTGATAATATGTTATGCCTAAATAATTATAAACAGCAGGATCATCACCTTCTTCCGCAATCAATTTTTCCAAAAGTATCTGAGCTTCGGCCGGCCGGTTTTCTTGAAAAACAGAAACAGCAGTATCATACAAATCGCTTGAAAAAGATTGAAATAATACACAAATACCGTATATAATGAGTAAGAGAGTAATTTTTATGTTCTTTTTCATAAAACCTCCTGTTGTCAAAAAGTATTATATACTTCAACTATATTATAAAAAGGCTGGTTGTTCAATTAAGTTACAAAAGAACATTAATTTAATATCGGGGGCTTCTTCTTGAGTATTACAACAATTGCGATTCTTGTTATCGGTTTACTTGCAGTAGGATTATTAATTGTTATACTTAAAACAATTGCAAAACCTCAACGTGCTGAAGAAATACAACGGCTAATCAAGCAGGGAAAAGTAACTGCCGCAATAAAAATGGGGAAAAAACTTACAGAAACGAATGACAATGATTATCTGGCACATTACTATCTTGGAAAAGCCTATTTAGAAAATGAACAACACAGTCTTGCACTTTCAGAATATAAAATAGTAGACAGAACTGCTATCTATGGAAAAACACTTTCTGAAACCAATTTTCGAAAAGAGATTGCCACTCTTTATACAAAATTCAACCAAAATGATGAAGCTCTGAAAGAGTACATACTTTTAACCAAAATAGAACCGGACAATCCTGACAACTATTACAAAGTCGGCACACTGTTCGATAATTCCGGAAAAACAGACCAGGCATTCAATTATTTTCAAAAGGCAATTAAAATAGCACCAAAACATGCAAAAGCACATGCAGCATTGTCTCTAATTTATTTACGTAATAAACAGCTCGCAGAAGCAAAACGCGAAATTGACCTTGCAATATCGATTAAACCCGAAATTAATTCTTCCTACTACTATCTGGGTAAAATTCTTAAAGAACAAAAAAACTATTCATCTGCAGTACAGGTTTTTGAAAAAGCTCTTCGTGACCCTGAATATAAACAGAGGACACTTATTGAAAGAGGCACATGCTATATGGCCGTAAGTTCATATGATAAAGCACTCATTGAATTTGAACGGGCAATAAAAACTCCGGGTAGTCTTTCTTCACCTGAAACTATATATGCACGTTATTTTCTTGCGCAATGCTATGAGCAGTTGCATCGTTTTGACGAAGCTATTGAACAGTGGAAAAAAATACAAGCTACCAAGAGAAATTTCAAGGATGTAGGTTCAAAACTACAGCAATACAAGGATTTTCAGACAAACGACTCTATGAAAGATTATCTTACCAGCTCACCGCAGGAATTTTCTATGCTTTGCAAAAATATTGCAAAAAAAGCATTCAATTTGGATGCCAAAGAAGTATTACCCGAAACACCAGGTTGCCTTCTGAGGGCAGTTCTCAGCGGCAGCGAAAACTGGGTAGGTGCAAGAACCCAACAGTATCTGGTTTGCTTTTTTAGAGAAAACGGACCGGTTGAAGAAAAACTTTTGCGACGTTATGTAGAATATATGCATAAAAACAATTTTTCAAAGTGCATAATTTGTTCAACAGGCGGATTTACATCTTCCGCAGAAACTTTTGCAGAAACAAGACCGTTTGATTTATATACAGGAGAAAAACTTGAACAGATTATTTAATCCTAAAGATAAAAAACACCTCAAATGGGCTTACTAAAAAAATGAAAATTCTCTGCGTTTCCGATCAGCTTGACCCTCTGGTTTACAGTAATACCGCAAAGGAGCGTTTTAAAGATATTGATTTGGTACTCTGCGCAGGGGATTTGCCAATGGAATACGTAGATTTTATTGTTTCAACATTAAACAAACCAACATATTTTGTCTTTGGAAATCATAACCTTCAGGAATTTTCGTATTATCACAAATATGCATCACCAAACAGCACTCCCCTTTCAATAGCTGAATATGCTTTTGATCACGGTGCCAAATATGCGGGTTTTAAAGTTATGCGCGAAGGCAATCTGCTTATAGCAGGAGCATCCGGCTCCATTTTGTATAACAAAGGACTTAATCAATATACAGACAGACAAATGTTTTTTAAACTGCTCAAAATGGTTCCACGTTTAATATTTAATAGAATCAAATATGGAAGATATCTCGATATATTTCTGACTCATTCACCGCCGGCAGGAATCCATGACAGAGCAGACCCTTGTCACAGAGGATTTAATTCCTTTAATTGGTTCATATCAAAGTTTAAACCAAAATATATGATTCATGGACATATTCATTTGTATGATATTCAGGATATTCGTGTTTCAAAACACGAATGCACTACAATAATAAATGCTTTCAGCCATTATATACTACAGACGGACTGAAAAGGAAAAATATGAATTATTCATTAAAAACACAAACAGAAGAAGACTTTACAAAGGCTCATAATAAAGCACTTTTTAACGAGATTCAACATTTTGTAAATCAGGAAGAATCCCATCTCCTGTCTTTCAATGATATAAAAACACTTCTTAAACCCAAAAATGAAGTTTATCTCGGAATGATGGCTGTTCCTGTTGATGCAATAGTTGGAAGTGAAGGACGTTATCAGGATTTTGATAATCATTTTTTCCCAAAAAGCATGCACTTGAAAAACCGATGGGAAAAAATTGATGAAGCTCATTTGACAGATGTCATTCTTCCACCGATTTCTCTTTATGAAATTGGTGGAATTTATTTTGTTCGTGATGGCAATCACAGAGTTTCCGTAGCACGTTCAAAAGGAGTTATTTGTATTGATGCTGAGGTTGTAAGTCTAAAGAGTGAAATAAAACTTAAACCCGGAATGACAAAGTCTCAAATTCTAAAAGCAGTTATTGAATATGAAAAAAGGGTTTTCTATATGGAAACATCCTTTGGTGACATAACTGATTTCTGGAAACTCGATTTTTCAGCAGTCGGTCAATACGATGTAATATACAATCATATTCTGACACATAAATACTTTATAAATGAAAATCAAACAGAAGAAATCTCCATGCACGATGCAATTCTTTCCTGGTATGAAAATGTATATCTTCCCGTTATCTCCGTTATTAAGAAACATCATATACTCAGAAAATTCAAAAACCGCACTCCATGTGATCTTTATGTATGGTTAATAAAGTATTGGGATGAATTAAAAAACAAATTCGGAAATGATATTCAGCTGGATGATGTTGCCCAGGGGTTTAAAAAGCAATTTGGGATTAGTTTTTTCAATGTTTTTTTCAAAAAGAAAAAATCAAATTCTTGACGGCAGAAAATATCGGTGTTAGAATTAATAAAGTATGGGTACTTATGTTTTGAAGCCCATAAAAAACACTGCAGTTAAAAAAAACTTTCCTACTGCGAAGCGAGATAAAATTTGTTAGCTATATTTGATAATTTTTCATATATACCGATTGTTTTGTGCTTCATTGTCATTATAATATTGGCAATTTTAACTATAAAAAACAAAAAAAATTCCGTATTAAAAATTCTTTTTCTTTTTGTTTTGCTCACAGGTCTTATCTGTTCACTGGTTCTACATAATACAGGATTACTATCATTATTTCTTTTTATAGCTTTAATTTTGCTTATACCTATTCAAAACTCAAAAGAAGCAGAGTTTTCTGATAATGATGAAGAGGAACCGGGACAAGATACAGTTGTTTCTGATTCTGAGGAAACCTCTCAATCAGACCCTGTCTCAGAAATAGTATCAACACAACTACTTGAATCTGCCAAAGATTTCATGGTTTCTTTATCAAATTGTTTCAATGAAAAAGAAGGTCTGTTACAGTTATTAGAAAAGATAAACGGATCAGTTATTAAAGAAACAGCTGCTGATGGTGGCGCAATCCTTTTGATTGATGAATTCGAAGATTTAATTTCTGTCAAAAACCTGCAAGGGACTTTTCCACCTCCTTACAAGCTGGATTCCAATCTTCCTCACAAAATTGCAAGGGTTGAAGCAAACTTCCGTTTTGCACAGTTTCCTCTCAATGAGACAATTTTCGGAATCACAGCATCATCAGGAAAGGCTGAACTTATTACTGATCCGATATCAGACTCTCGTATTTTTCAGAATGAACCGGAAGAATTCCTTAAATGCGGTTCATACATATTCATACCAATGCTTGTAAAAGATACAGTTATTGGTGTACTTTCACTTGCCCGCAAGCCCGAAACACCTGTTTTTACAGAACAGGAATTTGCAAAAGCCCAACTCCTTACAGATTTTGCATCAGCCGCGATTCAGAACATATTTTCTTATCAGGAAATAATTGAACACAGAGAATTGATACAGGAATCAACAATCGCCTGTAAGTTGCAAAAAACAATGCAACCAAAAAATACACATACTATACCGGGTGCAAATTTCGGCTTCTTCTTTAATGGTGTAGAAGGTGTATGCGGTGATTATTTTGATATTATTCCATGTCGAAAAGATCGTATTTCATTTGTATTGGGTGATGTCGCTGGCAAGGGTATGAATTCTCTTTTGGTTATGGTCATGCTTCGGGCAATACTACAACTTATTGTAAATACAACAAAAGATGCCGGAACAATTCTAACTTGGGCAAACAGAGGCATTACCGGAAAAATTAATATTGATCATTTTGCAAGTTTAAGTCTTGTTAATTACAATCCGATTGAAAAGAAAATAGAAATCGCTTCTGCCGGTAACTCTCCAGTTCTTTTGTTTCACAATGATACAAAAGAGATTGAAAATGTTACAGTTTTTGCAGATCCTATAGGTGTTGACAAATTAACTGAATATACACATAAAGAATTTGCTGTTAATTCTGGTGATATTGTGATATTATATACAGACGGACTTGTTGAGTCCATAAATTCTGAAAGTCGGCAATATGGAGTTGAAAGCATCAAAAAACTGGTTTTAGATAATGCTTCATCAAAAGCGCAGGATATTTCTACAAAGATTAAGAAAAATCTTAAGGAATTCTGTGGATCTACAAACCAACATGATGATCAGACACTTATACTTATAAAGATAGAGTAAAATTCTATACATCTGCGTTGCTGTTTGTATAGAAAACCTGACTAATTAAGAATGGTTATAATTTTTTAGGAGTAAATAAATGGAATTAAAAATCAGAAAAAATGGAGATGTTTATATCATAGATGTAAACGGTGAAATGGATTTGTATAATTCCTATAAGTTAAAAGAATTGGTAATGAAAATGTTGGAGAAAAGTGTTCAATATTTTATTATTAATCTTGAGCAAGTAGATTATATCGATTCATCCGGTATTGGAGCCTTGATTTATATCTGTTCAACAGTAAAGAAAATGAATCTTAAGCTTTCAATTGCCAATATCCATGGTTCTGTAAAAAAGGTTATCGAACTGACAAAACTAATGGGATACTTCCCTATCGCTAATAGCGTTGAAGAAGCTTTGTTGCAGGTAACAGAAAATTAAAAAACAAAAAGAGGAATTGAATGGCTCAAAAGGAATTAATAGCAGACGGAAGTAATCCACTCTTTGATAAATCCAACATGTTGTACAAGGAATTCCCGTCTGACTTCAGGCAGATTCGTTATTTTACATTGCTTATTGTTCAGTCAGCTCCATTGGAAATCAAGGAGATAAATCTTCTCGAACAGCAGATAAGCGAAGTTATTAAAAACGGTGTAAAACACGGAAATAACTGCGACATCAATAAAAAAGTAAAAGTATGGTATTCATTCAGCCCGACACATGCACATCTTATTGTTGAAGATGAAGGTGAAGGATTTAAAGATTTGGAGAAATGGAACGAATTCAATAAAAGACGTCTTGATTGTCTTCACACTCAGAATTTTGAAGAACTTTCCTCTTATGTTTCTTTTAGAACACAGAAAAGTGATGACCATGACGGTGGTAACGCACTGTTTGCAGCTCTCGAATACTGGAATGGTGGATTTATCTATAATGACAAAAGAAACGGCGTAGCAATGCTTAAAAAATTCCAGCAGAAGCGTCACGGTGTTGTAATAGACGGAGAATAAAGTTATATAAACAAAAAAAAGTCTGTCCCTTCAGGACGGACTTTTTTTTATATTTATCAGCGGATTTTGAAATAAAAACGGTTGATGTAGTTTATCCTTTCATTTGCAGCCTTCCATAAACGGCTTGAAGGATAACGATCTACCAATATTTGGTATGATTCCAATGATGTCCTTATGTTTTTAAAATCTGTATCATTTTCTTCATACAACTGACCTTTTAGAAACCATCCTTCATCTAAAGAATTAACTGCTTTTTCAAAAAATGAATTTAGTAAATTCAGAGAATCATTATAACGTTTTTCGTCTCTTGCTTTTTTTGCAAGAGCAAGTAATTCATCAGCTGTATAATCATTTTTTTCAGACGCTTTATCAGAGCCGGATATTTGAGTAGAAGCAATCTGTGTTGTATCATCCTTGATAATAGTTGATGTTGCCCGCTTATCCCCCTCTTTTAAATCTGATTCATCACGTTGCAAAACAACAGGTTGATCTTGTAAATTGATTACAGGTTCATTTTGTGTTATAGAAGGTAATGATTCAACTATTTCATTGTCAGCAGGTGGTATAAAGTTCATATCATTCTGGGCTGATTCTGCCATAGCAATGTATTTTTGCTGGTTTGGGGGAACGATTTCCGCATATGAAGGTGCAACAGAATGTTCTTTACCTTTGTATTTTTCTTTGTTAACGATAACTTTTAGATAATCATCGATATATGTGTCAGTTAATAAATCCTGCTTGTAAAAATGTAGTATTGCTACTCCAGGCTTTTTTGCCCTTAAAATAAACTTTGTGTCATTTTCATCGAGATTTCTGTCAAAAAAACTGAGTAATGATACACTTTCATCCTGTTCACCTAGATAAACCCATCCTGCTCCAGGATAAAAAACATCAAGATACTGATTAAGTCCGATCTCTATAGTCCTTGACGGAATAATATTCAAATCTTTTGTATTCTCTTTTTTTTCAACAGGTTTTATTTCTTCATTGATTTTTACAGACGGTTCACTAATTTTAGAGTCTTCTTCTTGTTTTTTTTCGTTTTTAGCTGCAGGTTCTGTTTTCTTTTCTGTAGCATTTGATTTGGATTTATTTACTGTTGTAGTAGATTGTGGTGTTGTATCGATTTTTTGTTGTTGTGTTTCCTGTTTAAGAGTAGGTTTTGTTTCAGTTTTTTGTGTTGTTTCTACTTTTTTATCACTTATAGAGATTGTTTCTGTTTTTGGTTTAGACGATATTTTCCCTGGTGTTTCATTCTTTTCTACTTCAGGAATATGAACCGTCTTTGCTGTTGTTTCCGGTTCCGCAATACTAACACTTTCAAATACCTCTTTTTCATCTTCATTTACAGGTTCATTTATTACAAGCGTTGTTTCATCCGGGATGTCTTCTGTCGTAGTATTTTTTATTTTATCTTCTTCAGTAAGGGTCTGAGATTCAGACTGTTTTTCTATATTTTCTTCAATTGTGTGAATTGTATCATTTTCTGGAAATTCTTCTAATTGTTCAAGTTTTGCCGAAGAGGAAGAACTTTTTGAAGGTTTCGGCATATTTATATCACCTGTTTTACAAGCAGAAAATGTAAAGAAAATAACAGTTAAAACAACATAATATGATATTTTTTTCATGGCACAGCCTCCAGAACATCAGAGATTAATTTATCATTCGAAGTAGACAGTTCTTCCATCATTTGCGAATTTGGCTTTACAAACCATTTTTCTGCATCTTCATCATTCCATTTTGTTTTTTGTAAATGATAATACTGAAATTCCTGTTTTATTCCGGGTTCATCAGGTAAAATTAAATCATCCCTTAAAGTAGCTGTCGGCAATACAGACTTTTTTGATGATTTGCCGGATCCATGAGAAAAGATTAATATCAATAAAAGTACAACAAGTATAACAAAGGCAGAAATCATTACATAAAAATTTCTTGCAGCATTGACAATATTTTCAGTTGAAAAAATTTCCTTGAGTTTTTTTATTATTTCTTTAACATTAATCATTCTGTAACAACCTCATGATTTCTTTTCGGCGGACGCGGCGGAATATATACATTTTCTTCAGGAGCAACATCTTCTTCCTGAAATTCTTCTTCTGGTACCGTTACAACAGAAACAGAACCGTTTTCGTTTTCCAATTTGATTGTAACGGCTTTTGTAATTCCTGATTCCTCCATAGTAATACCTAAAAGTGTACTTGCACCGGTAACAGTTTTTTTATTATGAGTTATAACAATATATTGGCTTACGTTTGCAAATTCCCTTAACGTGTTTACAAACCTGAAAACATTCTGTTCATCAAGAGCCGCATCAATCTCATCCAAAAGGCAGAATGGTGACGGACGCACCATATATGTAGCAAACAACAGTGCAACTGCAGTCATTGTTTTTTCACCACCGGAAAGCAGTGCAATACTTTCAAGTTTTTTACCCGGTGGCTGTGCAAAGATATCAATACCGGATTCAAGCACATTTTGCGGATCAACAAGATGTAATTCTGCTCGCCCACCACCAAAAAGGCGCCTGAACATATTGTGAAAATTCTTTTTAATCTGATTATATGTCTTTAAGAATAACTCTGTAGCTTCAGCTCGTATTTCATCAGTAATGCGTTGCAAATCATCCTTTGCCTTCTGTAAATCCTGCAATTGATTATTGAGAAAATCATATCTTTCTTTTGTTTCGTTGAATTCCTCAGGAGCCATAAGGTTTACACTTCCCAGATCCTTAAGTTGTTGTTTTGCTTCAGACAAGGACTCTTTAAGCTCAAGAGTTGAAGTTGTTATCGTAAACATCCTTTCTTCAAATTCCATCAAATCACGGGAATGTGTTTCAATAAAATTATCTTTAAGGTTTCTTATTTCAGTTTCAGATGTTGCAACGGCAAGTGCACACTGTTCATACTGTGACTGTATTTTTGAAGCTTCAATGTTTTTATCTTTTAATGTCTGTTGTTTTTCCGTCAAATCAGAGCTTTTATCCTTGCATTCATTTTCAATTCTTGTCAATTCTGATGCAATCTTATTTCCCTTATAATCAAGTTCTGATATTTCACCTTCAATATCAATAACTTGCTGAGAGACCTCATCAAGACGTTTATTTTCTTCAAAAAGCTCATTTTCCAAATCATGGAGAGCCGCCTGCTGATTAGAAATATCGCGGTGAATCATCTTTGCTTCTGATTCAGCAGCTTCTTTTTGTGTTTTCATCTGTACATGATTCAGTCTGAGGTTTTCCAAAGTTTGACGATATTCTTCAATTTTCTTTGTCAGACCGGTGTTAGCAGTTTTTAAGCCATCAATATCCTGTTTTTTCTCAAATTCTGATTGTTTATTCTGTTGAATCCGTTCGTCAATCTTTCTTTTTTGTGTAATAATACCTTCTGGAGAAAGAAAATCATCAATAAATGCAGGTGAGCTATTTTCTAGTGTCTCAACGGCATCTTTCAAATCATTCAACAGCTTTTCTATATCCACAAAAGCTGTAAGTGCTGTTTGGGTAATTTTTTTACTTTCTTCTTCAGAATGCGTTGATACTTTTGTAAAATCGGTAAAAATGTTTTTTCTGCCGGAAACAAGCACATTCAATTTTTTCAGTATTTCAGCCACATCATCCATTGCCTTTGTATGAGCAGTAGAAGAATAACCGGCATCCTTCAATTTAGAATCCAATTCTGTAACAATATCTTCCGTTATGGATTCCAAATCTTTTTCCAAATCTGAACGTTGCGAAACTATTTTTTTTATTTGTTCTTCATACTCAGCGGCTTTTAAATCATTTTCTGTTATTTTGTTTCCGGCAACAGTTATATTATCTTCAAACGATTTAATATTTTCTTCTATATCCGCAATACGCTTTACAAAAGTTCTTATATCAGATTCTTTTTCATCAATATCTTCCTGCAGTGATTCAATCTTTTCTTCTATACCCGCTTTTCTGCTTTCCAAGAGCTGAACTTTTGCTTGTATTTCATTCTGGTTTTGAACAAGTACCTTTGAAAGCTTGTCTTTATTCTGCTTCTCAATAGCAATACTGACCATCTCTTTTTCCATTTCGCTAATGATTTTCTGCATTTCATTAACTTTATCCATGTTTTCAGTGAGAATCAGATTAATTTGGTCAATTTCTTCTTTTATTTGAGTACGTTTGTTCCCGATACTTTCAAGTTCTTCTTTTTTCCGTGAATAATCCTGATTAAAGTTTTTTAATTTCAAAAGTTGAATATCAAGTTCAAAATTGAATATCTTTTCTTTTAAGTCGCGGTATTTTATTGTTTTTTCAGCTTGAATTTTCAATGTTTCATATGAATGTGAAACTTCTCCCAGGATACCGTCAAGCTGCTTCATGTTTTCTTCAGTTTTTTCAAGTTTCCTCTCAGCTTCTGCCCTTTTTACCTTGAATCTGGTAATTCCGGCTGCTTCTTCAAAAAGGTACCTACGGTCTTCGGGTTTTGATGAAAGTACCTGATCAATTTTTCCCTGTTCCATTACAGAATAAGCAGCCTTACCTACTCCCGTATCCCAGAAAAGTTCACGGACATCCTTTAATTTGGCTGGTATGTTGTTTATATAGTATTCACTCTCACCTGAACGGTACAGACGTCGTTTTATTGTGATTTCACTTACATCCAGAGGCAGCAGATTTTTTTCATTTGAAATAGTCAGTGTTACTTCCGCGACACCTAGTGCGGGACGTTTTTCAGTGCCGTTAAAAATTACATCTTCCATTTTATCGGCACGCATGGTTTTTGCAGCTTGTTCGCCCAATACCCATTTTATGGCATCGACAACATTACTTTTTCCACATCCATTCGGTCCCAAAAGAGCCGTAATACCATCTGCAAATTCTATATGTGTACGGTCTGCAAAGGATTTAAAACCGAATATGTCAAGATACTTTAAAAACACTACTTATCCTCAATATAAATTATATAGGCTTTTAGATTTTCTTACAACTACCGGTTAGAAATGCTGGTTTTGTTTATTCAAGACTTTCAATGGTGTTCATTGTCCATCTTGAGATTTCCCCGCTATATTTTGAATAATTATCTGGTCCTGCATCGATATCAAGCAAAAACGCATCATTTTTACGATAAAAATAAAGGATTAGTTTTTTTTCTGTGGTTTCTATAATGACAGTTTTTTCGGGGTCAGTACCATAAGTATCAATTTTTTCTTTTAAGGTTGATAATCTCAAAGAAACTAGTCTTTTTATATAAGTATCAATTTTTTCATTATCCAGTCTTTTCCCGTCAATTATTATTCTAAGGACATTGTCATTTTGTAAAGAAAAAACATACTCAGGGAGAATCTGCATGTCAGCCCAAAAAGCAATATTTGTATTCAGAATTGAATAAAACTCATCTTGTGTAAGATAAACAGTATTTGTTTTTTCAGTTCTAAAATAGATATTCATTGCATCAAAACCCGAAAAGCCAAAATATAAAGTTTGTATTGGATTATCATTTTCATCGTAAAATGTTATTTTATTGGCATTTTCAGTATTAACACCATAGTTTTCCCAAGACTTTACATTGTTTGAAATATAATAAACTGTCCTTTGCCGGGTAAAAAGCAGCATAAGCTCCTGTAACAGGTTTGTGTTCAAAAAGGCCTTTATTTTGTCTGATTTGCAGTACCAGTTACCTTTTTGTTTGAATAATTCAACTGAATCTGAATTATTTGAAATACTTATTTTACCAATTGATTCTATATACTTTGGATTTATCAGAACTGTTTTTATTGCCCGCATTCCGTATGAGGAATTTGATTTTGATATTCCGACAATAAAACAAGCTGCAAGAAAAACGGTAATAACAGATAATATTACAAGTTTTTTTGTATCACTCATTGTTAATTCTCTTTCGTAATAAAACCATGATCATAAAAATGATAACAACTAAAAGCGGCAACACGACAAAACAAACTGCTACGGTCAGTTTTTTTTGCCGTATGAATTGTTGTTCATCAGTAATCTTTACAAGCTGTGAGCTGCTCATTCCTTTACCTCTTATTGAAAGCAAAGAATCTTCCTTGGAAAGCCACAACATCACATTTGTAAAAAAGTCCTGGTTGTGCGGACTATTCGTGTATTCAATCGTGTTTGAAATAAAATACTGATCACCTGCTACAAAAATCCTAACATCCTGACTTTTTCCTGTATTGTAAAACCCGCTGACTTTTCCTTCGAGAACTGCGGCAATTGTGTATGTACCTTTTGTTGCTTCATCAGGGATGTGAACGGAGAAAGGATTTGTATCAAAACCATCCTGTGTTTTTTTCAGCAGCCAGGCACCCTGACTTGTATTGAAAATTGGTTTTATACTTACTGTATCACTTTCAAAAAGCTCAAGTGGTGACGGCCAATAAAATTCCAAGCCTGAATATCCAACCGTTACGGGATGTTCATGGTTGATACCACTATATTGTGAAACAATCCAAAACGGATAATTAATATATTCGTTGTGAATCTGTGAACCATCCGGGGTCTGCATTGTAATTCTGTAGTTTGATATATCAAGGAGCATTTCAGGGCAAATCTTTACACCCCAAAAATCAAGCAATTCAAGTAATGATTTGTTTTTTACCGGAGCAACACTCCAGTCAGTATAAATTTCAACATCATTGGAACTAACGCAAAAAGCTGTATTTCCACCGCTCATAACAAAGTTTTCGATGTTCATAACTTCATTTGATGTTAAAATAGACGAACCGATTACAATCAGGGGAATTTGTCTGCTCATAAACGGCAGATCATCCGCAGTGATCTGTGTACAAACAAATCCAGAACTTTCGAGCCATGGAATTAGATATTTGTAATCTGTATCAAGAGAAAGACCGTTGGCACAAAGCAACGCGGCTTGACGAGGAATTCGTGTTATCAAATACTTTAATCGGCTGTCAATATCATATTCAAGTGACATTGTAGACAATACAAAAGGAATAACTTCCGTATTGCCTTTATATTCAATCGTAATTGCAGAAAAGACCTCAGAAAAAGAAGTTTTGTTATTTTCGGTCGTTTGTATCTGCTGCGGATAAATCCCCAAAGAATTCAGCATTTCACTCATACCGTTCTTTTGAGGATCTTTTACAACCATATAAACATTCTTTGATGCCGCTGAATATATTTTCAAAAATTCTTTTATATCTTTAACCGACGGGTACATAGTTTTAAGGGAATCAGAAACATAATATGTTATCTGTATTTTTTCATCCGCGAGCTCAAGTATTTTAAGTGTGACATCAGACAATGAAAAAGTTTTATCACGGGAAAAATCCTTTTTTGTATAAAACAGACATGAATCAGCCGCCAGCAACAAAATAATGACTATATATAAAATAGTTATAAGCTTCTTTTTCATATTATTTTTTCCGTTTTTCTATCAGAGCGACACTTATAAACAAAAAGACAGCTGTTTGTAAAAGATAAAAAATTATATCTCTTGAATCCAGTATTCCTTTTGAAGCCGAATCAAAATGCCATGCAAAAGAGAAATAGTTGATTAAAGAGCCTGTTTTTGATGACAAACCTGCCTGTACAGGCAGTAAATGAATCAAATTTGTAAGCGCCAAAAAAACTGCTGTTATCATTGCCGAAGCGACATTATTACGCATTATAAGCGAAACCAGCTGCCCCATTGCACAAACCGAACAAAAAAACAAAAACAGCATAATATTTGAAACAAATACTTGTCCTGCATCAACAAAACCAAAAAAGTTTACTGTTAACGGAACTGTCAAAAGTAAAATCTGCATTAAAAGGATAAGCGTTACAGAGGCTAACCATTTTGCAACTACAATTTCTTCAGTAGAAAACGGTAGCTGAAAAACACTGTCAGAATCTGCAAGCCAACTATTCATTGTAAGAACCGGTATCACAATAATGCTTAAATATGGCAAAAAAAGATAAAATAACCTTAAATCGGCAGAACCTGAACCTATAACAAAAAAATGCGAAGCAAAGAAAAAATATGCTGATGGAACAATTACGAATAGTAACGCTGCTATGTATGTTGCTGTATTTGTAAACGTAATGAAAATTTCATTTTTGAAAAAAGCAGCTAATCTTTTTATACTTATCATTCAGCTTTTTCCTCATTTATAATTTTCAGGAATGCTTCTTCCAGAGATGACGAACAGTAATCAGTTTTCAGGCTGTCCGCGGTTCCCGAAGCAACAAGATGACCGCTGTTTATCACAAAGACATCCGAACATAAGACTTCCGCTTCGCTCATACTATGTGTGGAAATGAGTATAGTCCGCGTTTGTGAAAGTTGTTTTAAAAACTCTCTTTTTTCTTGTACCTGTACAGGATCAAGACCAGAAGTCGGCTCATCCAGAATCAGAACTTTTGGATTGCCAGCAAGAGCACCTGCAAGGATCGTTCTCTGCTTAAAACCTTTAGAAAGTTCGCTTATTTTTTTTGCTTTTACATCCAGAAGTGAAAACTGTTCCAATAGTTCACAAACACGTTCTTTTTTGGCTTTTTTCTGTCTTTGAAGACATCGCAGATTTACAACAGTGTTAAGATATTCCTTTACCGTATAATTCATCGAAAAGACGGGGTTTTCAGGAGCATAACCGGTAATCTGTTTTATTTGCACCGGGTCTTTTTCAACATCTATTCCGTTTACAATAACAGCACCTGAAGATGGGTAATGAATACCGCAGACAGCTTTTAGTATTGTAGTTTTTCCTGCTCCATTACGACCTAAAATACATGCTATATGATTATCTTCAATCTTAAAGGAAATACTTTCAGCAGCTAGTGTTTTCCCGTAATATTTGGTAAAATTTTGCAGTTCTATCATTATCAGTCTCTGTACAAAACAGGAAAAATCATCCTGTCTTTAGAAAGCACTGTTTCAGCAAACACATTTTTTGCTTCGGACAAAAGTATTTTTAGTTCCTGATCCGTATAACGCGGACTATAATGAATAAGAGCCATTTTTTTTACATCCGCATCTCGTGCAATTGTTGCTGCCTGCACGGCCGTCATGTGTTTTTTTTCTCTTGCGGTATCTTCAAGACCACTTTCAAACATGCCTTCGCAAAAAAGCAGGTCAGAGCCCTTAACTTCTTCAGCTATTGACGGCATGTACAACGAATCTGTTACATAGGAAACTTTGCGACCGCTTCGTTTTTCACCAAGTACCTGCTCCGGGTTTATTGTTTTTCCATCAGCGGATTCAACACTTTCTCCATTTTGCAGTTTTGACCAAAGCGGACCAACCGGTACGTTAAGAGCCTTTGCCTTTTCCGGGTTAAATTCACCGGGACGATCAAGCTCTTCGAGTGTATAACCAACACATGTCTTTGTGTGATAAAGAGGGAAAGCCCTTATGTAATAATCAGGACCAGAATGAACAATTCCGGGTTCTGTTATTTCTTTAACAATAATAGGGTAATTTATGTACATGTCAAGTACTTTTCTGCTGGTTTCAACATATTCTGCTGTTTTGGGAGGTCCGTATATGTATAATGGTTCGTCACGATCCACCTGTGATGATAACATCAAAAGTCCCGGGAGTCCTGTTATATGGTCTGCATGTGTATGTGAAATAAAAACTGCGTTGATTTTTTTCCATCTTAAATTCAACCGTCTTAATGAGACCTGTGTACCTTCACCGCAGTCAAAAAGGAATAAATCACCCTCTCTGCGCAAAAGAACTGATGTAAGATGTCTGTACGGTAGCGGCATCATTCCACCGCATCCAAGAACAAAGGCTTCAAGATTCATTGTATATATATAACTTTATATTTGATTTTTTCTCAAGTAGATATGACATTTTTTGAAGATTTGTTGACATATAACATTATATTTTCTATATTTATTTCAACGGTATTTGTTAATTACAAAAACAAAAACTGCCGTTTAAATAAATATACAATCAATAAAGAGAAAATAGATATGCCAACCTATGATTACAAATGTGATTCATGTGGAAATACTTTTGAAGTATTCCAAAAAATGTCGGATCCGGCAATAAAAGAATGCCCCAAATGCGGCAATGAAGTACATAAGGTGCTTAGTGCCAGTATCGGAATCAGTTTTAAGGGCTCTGGATTTTATGTAAATGATTCCAAATCTTCAGAAGGCAGTTCTGCATGTTCAAACTGCAAAAAGTGCTCATAACAGGTCTTTATGTCAAAAAAGAAGCCTAAGTTTTTTTGTGATTTTTGCGGCAATGAAGTTTCTCAAAAAGATATTTTCTGCAATAAATGCGGCAAATTCTTTGCGGCTGTTAGGTGCCCGGCCTGTGGAACCACTGGAACTTCCGAAAAATTCATGAATGGCTGTCCCAAATGCGGCTACGCATTCAATAAAGACCAAAAAGGAACTCCCGATTCCGGAGCAGGTTCAAATTCAGTATTTTTTCCCAAAAAAGAACGCAATACTTCAGGTGATTCACTTCCGCTCTGGATTTATATTCTCACAGCAGTCGCACTTATAATAATTATATTTGTGTTTATACTGCGCTATATCTAATCGTTTAAATCAACTTTTCCAAGCTGCCCGCATGCACCGCCTATCTTGCCGCCACGTTTCGTCCTGATAGTTGTACTTATTCCGTTATGTTCCAAAATATTGACGAGCTTTTTAACTTCAGCGGAGGTCGGTTCTGTAAAAGGCAGATTTTCAACTTTGTTCCATGGAACGAGATTATAATGAACATTCAGTCCTTTAGCAAACTCAATAAATTGTTTTGCACTGTTTTCACCTGTATTTGTGTTGTGCATTAGTGCTGCCTCTAAAGTGCATCTGATACCTGTCTTCTCTGTATAATACTGTATGGCTTTTCGTAATTCCGGCAAAGGATTGGCATTTGTTACAGGCATAAGTTCACATCGCAGTTTTTCATCTGCGGTAGTTAAAGATACTGCCAGCCTCAATGCAGGCCCGTTGTCCGCAAGATCATAAATGCCTTTAATAATACCGGATGTAGAAAGTGTTATACGCCTTTTTGAAAGGTTCCGCCCTGCTTTGTCCGATAAAACGGCTATTGTTTTTCGTATCGAATCAAGATTCAGCATAGGCTCACCCATACCCATAAAAACGATGTTGTCGAGTTTTCCTGCTATATGTTCCAAATGTAAAAATTGTTCAATAATCTCGCCTGCTGTAAGATTACGCGAAAAACCAAGCGTTCCCGTTTTGCAGAATTTGCAGGCCATCGCACAGCCAGCCTGACACGACACACATGCAGTTTTTCTTTCTTCCGCATCAACAAGAAGAACGGTTTCGATAAAAATGCCGTCTGACAACTCAATTTGTAATTTTATAGTACCGTCAGGATCCTGGAGTTTTTGTTTTATTTTTGTGGTATAAAGAACGGCCTTTTGTTCAAGGAGAGCTCTTAAATCCTTTGACAAGTCAGTCATTTCTGAAAATGATTGAACTCCGGCATATATCCATTTAAAAATCTGTCTTGCCCTGAAAGGCTTGTCCAGAGCAAGTTCAGAATAGATTTCTTCAGGTAAGTATCCAATCAGTGATACAGGTTTTGTATCCAATTATCTTTCCTGAAGCAGATTGTCCAGATAATCGTTTAAAATCTGACAGCGGATCCCATATCGCTGGAAAGATTGCAAAGATTCAATCGCCTGTTTTTTCTGTCCGTTCTTAACATAACAGTCTGCCAAATCCATATAAAGACGATAGTTTTTAGGATCACCCTGAATAAGTTTGCTTAAGCTTGAAATAGCTTCTTCAAAATTACCCTGAGCTTTGCTAATCAATGCAAGACCCAAAACGGCATAGATATCAAATTCAATGTCCAGAGCCTTTTGATAATATCTTGTAGCCGCATCAAAATCGCCCATATTGCGGCATGCGTCACCGGCTCTTGTAAGTATTACTTTGTTACCCGGATCGTTTTCAAGAATTCTGTTCCAATAAATGATTGATTTTGAGTGCTGGTTAAGACCTCTGTAACAGTCCGCCATACCGAACAGTGCATAAAAGTTGTTCGGTTCCATATCAAGAGCGAGTGAAAAGAAATGAACTCCCTTATCAAAGGTTTTAAGTTTGCGGTAACAGTTACCTATTGAAGTAAGAACACGGATATCTATTGAACCGTTACCTGAATCATACATTTTGGTCCAGTAATAAAGAGCGTCACGATATTCTTTAAAATCATAGTGAAGGTGTCCGAGACCAATCAAGGCGTATGCATTGTCTTCTTCTACATCAAGAACCTGCAGATAAAGATTTTTTGACTTTTTAAAGTCACGTATTTTTCGATAAGCGTCGGCGACACGTGTCAGTACCGTAATATTCTTGTCATCGTGTACCAGATATCTTTCCCAAATCTCGATAGCTTTGTGATACTGATTCATTGCCTTGTAACAATCCGCAAGACCAAACAGCGCATAATTGTTGCCGGGATGATAGCGCAGACACTTATTATAATATTCAGTAGCCTCTGTAAAATGTCTTTGTTTGCGTTCAGAATCTCCAAGTCCAACGAGCGCATAATTATTGTTGTCGTCGATAATAAGGATTTTATTGAATGAATCTATTGCTTTGTCTATATTATTTTCTTTAAGAAAAGCATAACCTTGTTTTGAAAGCTCAGAAATTTCCTTTAATTTTGGGTCTTCTTCTGCCACAGGGATCTCTGGCATCAAATCCGGCGGTGTCATTTGATCAAATAAATCAGACATTTTTGTTATTCCTCTTCGTTTAGTAAGAATGATATCATTTGTGCTGCTTTTTCAAGAAGCGGTTCCGATTTGTGCTTATTATGCGCAAGAATATAGTATTTTAATGCATTCAATTCATCACCGCGCTTCTGGTATGTATCACCTACTCTGGAGAGGCCGTCGGAATATCCTGTTGCAAGGAAAATTCTGCGCGCTGTGTTTATGTCCCCTGAGTTAAAATACACATTCCCCTTTCTGTTTAACAGGGCTTTTTGTTCAGAAGTCAATGTAGTTGTAGGATTCTCGGTTACTTTTATAAATCCGTCACAATTTAGTTTTGATTTGAATTTATTTTTTAAATCATCATCCATACTATTTCCTTATTAATTATAAAGCTTTTTTCAAATAAATCAAGTTATTTTTTTCAGTCTTTGTAATACGGTACAAGCTGCGTAAACATAATGTATGTATTGCTAAAACAAACAATAGTCGCTATAATTCTGGAATGCTATATAAAGATACCAGAGATACGTCGGTAGCCGTCGATTTTAGGACTGCCGTCCTAAAGGGAATGAATTCAAAAACAGGCGGCCTTTTTGTACCGGAGACACTTCCAAAACTACCGGATCATTTATTATCCAAATGCACAGTACCTACTTTCCGTGAAATAGCACTCGAAACAACCAGACTTTTTGCAGGTTCTGAGATTCCTGATGCTGACATACAGTCCATAATCATTGACGCATATCCATTTCCTGCACAAGTAGTTCCTATTGACCGGATTACATATGTCCTTGAGCTTTTTCACGGTCCCACATGCGCATTCAAAGACTTTGGCGCAAGATTCATGGCACGTGTAATGTCATACTTCAACAAAGATGAAGACGACCTTCTGCATATTCTCGTCGCTACATCCGGTGATACTGGTAGTGCTGTAGGAAGCGCATTCCATAATGTACCGGGACTAGATGTTACAATCCTGTACCCTACAGGCAAAATAAGCCCGCTGCAGGAAAAACAGCTTTCCACATTTACAGGCAATGTAAGGGCCCTGTCAGTTGACGGTACATTTGATGACTGCCAAAAGCTCGTAAAAACAGCTTTTACTGACGAACAACTACGCAAAAGATTCCGTCTCTCATCCGCAAATTCAATTAACATAGCAAGACTCTTACCACAAAGTTTTTATTACACATATGCCGCAATGGAAGTAAAACACCGCTGCGCACTTGACAACAAAATCGAAAACCCTGCAGTAATCATGTCGGTTCCTTCAGGAAACTTCGGTAATCTTACTTCAGGTCTTATCGCAAGAGAAATGGGTGCTCCGATTACAGGATTTATCGCCGCTACAAATTCCAACCACACTATTCCAGACTGGATTAATTCCGGAATTTATGAAGCACGTCCTTCCGTCCAGACATACTCAAACGCAATGGATGTCGGTGCTCCGAGCAATTATGAGCGCATCCGCTATATGTACAGCTACGATCAGGTTCGTAATTTGTTTGCATCGTACTGGCTTGATAATCCGGGTACACTAAACGCAATCAAAAAATGCAATGATTTAACCGGCTATATAATCGATCCGCACGGTGCAGTAGGTTGGCAGGCATGGTATGATGTAATACACGGCGGAATGGAAAAACTCATCAAAGGTGAAAAAACAAACCCCGCGGAGCCAGGATTGACTCCGAATGTTCCTGAATGGGGAAAAGCAGTATTGAACAAACAAGCTGTAGGTGTAGTTCTTGAAACAGCTCATCCTTCCAAATTCGGAGAGATTGTCTCTCAGGCAATTCACAAAGAACCGCCCATACCGGACAGACTGCAAAAAATCATGAAATTACCGGATATGTCCATAAAAATGAAAAACGATTATGCCACTTTCAAAGAATGGCTGATTAGTAACCTGTAAAGGATCGTATCAAGATGAGGGCGACACAGGCACATATACATCTAGATAACCTTCGCTACAACATTGAAGTTATCAGAAAATTTGTTTCTCCAAAAGTTAAGCTTTGTATTCCTGTAAAAGCAAACGCATACGGTCACGGTGCAACACGTGTCGCGATAGCCGCAATAAAAAGTGGTGCTGACTTTCTTGCAGTCGCTTCTGTATCGGAAGGTATTGAATTACGGGAATCAGGTATTGTTTCACCGATTCTGTCTTTAAGTCTTCCGACTCCGGACGAAATACCGTCCATAATCGTTCATTCAATTACACCGCTTGTGTTTGACAAGGATTTTATAATTGAACTCGGTCAGACAGCTGAAAAAATGCACAGAACTATCCCCGTACATCTCAAAATCGATACGGGAATGGGCAGATTGGGTTGTTCTTATCGTGATGCTGCCGAAATTGCCAAGCTTATAACATCACAGAAAGGCCTCTTCCTTGAAGGGATCTGCACCCATTTTGCCACATCAGACTCATTGGAAGAAGACGATATTGCCTATACAAAACAACAATTTACCAATTTTAAAACAGCTATAGAGTCAATAAAAAAATGTAAGATTGACCCGGGAATTATACATTGTGCAAACTCCGGCGCAGTTCTTCTTTATCCTGAAACACATTTTGACATGGTCCGCCCTGGAATAATCGTCTACGGTTATTATCCCGATGCAGCTTCAGAAAACGAACGGATACAAAAGCATCTGGAAGAAAAGAAAGGTTGCCCTATTCCGCTAAAACCTGTTATGGAAGTTGTAACACAGGTTGTTTCAATTAAAAGAATTTCAAAGGGTGATTCAATCTCTTACGGAAGAACATGGACCGCCGAAGAAGATACCGATATCGCAACACTGCCTGTAGGTTATGCTGACGGTCTTTTCAGGCATCTTTCACCGGAACTTAAAGTAATGATAAAAGGTAAACTGTATCCAGTTGTCGGACGAATCTGTATGGATCAATGTATGGTTAATCTGGGAACAAACCATGATGTACAAAGATGGGATACTGTAACAATATTCGGTCCGCAGGAAAACTCTCCTGATGCTGCCGACTTAGCTAAAATACTCCAGACAATACCCTACGAAATCACCTGTGGAATAAACAAAAGAGTTCCCCGTATTTTTACAGGACTTTAAATGAATATTTCGATGATCGGTTTTCAGACCTGGCTGGAATCCGCTGCAAATTACGAAAGACAAAAAAGAACAAAACAATTTTCTTTAAAAACAATATCCCTGCTTGCAAATGAATTGGGCAACCCTCAGGATACTTTCAAATCCTTTCATATAGCCGGCTCAAAAGGCAAAGGCTCTGTTTCGGCAATGATTGCTTCTATTCTTCATGAGGCAGGTTTTAACGAGGGTTTATACACTTCTCCACATATAATTGATTTTCTCGAACGGGTCGGGAAAGCGGACGGCAGGTTTGAAAATCTCTTCTACGAACAGGCCGCAGAAGAACTCATTGCCTTTATAGATGGAATCAGCGAAAAGCTTGATAAACTCGGTTTTGAGCAGGCTTCATGGTTTGAACTGATGACTTTATTCGCCTTTTTAACATTCCGCAATGCACACATTGATTATGGTGTCTTTGAAACAGGTCTCGGCGGACGATTTGATGCAACAAATATCCTTACACCGCTTGTCAGTATCATAACCCCTATAGAACTTGAACATACCGAATATTTGGGTAATACGATACCCAAAATAGCATTTGAAAAAGCTGGGATAATAAAACCTCATACTCCAGTATGTGTTTCCAAACAATCTTTTCAAGCAAAAAGAGTTTTTTGGCTGCAGGCATTAAAAAAACATGCACCTGTTTATTTTTTAGAACATATTCTTAAGACATATGCATACAATTATGATTCAGCTTTGAATACTATGAATATTACACTGGATTTTGGTAACTTTCACTTGAAAGGGCAAAAAGATCCGCTTTTTAAGAGCAAAATTATTGCAAATCTGCATCTTTTGGGCAAAGTTCAAGTACAAAATGCCGCATTAGCCGCACTTGCGGTTAAAGTGGCAATGCCTGATATTGATGAAAAAACTATAGAGGCAGGACTTAACAAGACAAGACTACAAGGTCGTTTTGAAATAGATGACTATTTGTATAAAAAATCATACAATTTCAAAATAATTCTTGATGGTGCGCATACAGAAAACAGTATCCGCATAACAATAGATACCTTAAAGAATATGTTCCCGGGTAGAAAATGTAATGTGTTGTTTGCTGCTGCTGCTGATAAAAAGATTGAAAATATTGCTCCACTTTTTTTTAATGGTTCGGTTGATTTTAACAGATTTTTCTTTACAATACCCGGTGAAAAAAAGAAAGCTGATTATAATAAACTTACAAAAGTTTTTATACCTCTCTGCGAAAAAAACAAAACGCCCTACTATGAAAGTAAGGATTATACCTCATTAATAAGTGAAGCACTCATCTGTTCTGCGGAAGAAGGCGCAATACTGCTTGCAACAGGTTCTTTTTATCTTGTATCAGAAGTAAAAAACTCACTTAAACTTACGAATACTTTTTCACCGGTTGCAGGATGAACAAAAGATACTGCACTTGCATGTAATTGAAGAGGTACATTTTCTTCAATGCCGTTTTCATTATAAAGGCTGTCAGATATTATCGGATAATTCTTCCATGCGAGATGGGACCGTATCTGATGCCTGAATCCTCTTGTCAGGCAACATAATACTTTGTAATAATTTTTCTGTTCTTTTTCGGTTTTAATAACCCTTGTTGTGTATAAAACAGGTGAACATTTTTTTGCTATATGCGACTTTTTACTGAACTCTTCAACACTCACCGGTGATACTTTTTTACCTTTTATACCATACGGTCTGAAATAACTCTGAATAAGGTATTCGTTATTTACCTGTTCGATGTTTACGTTAATAGTATTGCAATAAGCTGTATAATATTTAAGGAATCTGTCATTCAGTTGTTCGTTCTGCAAAAAATCGTATGAAGATTGATCAAGTGCCATTACAACAAGTCCGTGTGTTTCGGTATCAAGCCTGTGAAGCAGACCATATTCTATCGTCTTCTTCCCTTTTACTGTTTTTGCCTGCGGGTATTTGTATGTGATAAAAGAAACCAGATTGTCGGTTTCATCTTCTTTTAAAGGAGCAGTCGGCAAACCGTGAGGCTTTTCTGCAATGACAAAATGAGTATCCTCAAAAACGATTTTCGGTTCTGTACTTACAGTTTTTGCTATAAATGCCATTTTTCTCTGTCATAGGTTTTATGCAGCATATGCATAACTTTTTTAAATCTTTCGGGTATCTGTGATTCAAATACCACAAAGTCTTCAGAATCAGGCAGCCGAATGCCGAGTTTTCTTGCATGCAGCATAAGTGTCGCTGTTGTAAAAAGTTTGTCTTTTTTTCCGTAAACAGGATCGCCCAGTATAGGACATCCCAGATATTTCATATGTACACGTATTTGATGTGTTCTTCCGGTTTTTAGTTTAAGCCGCATAAGAGAATAGTTTCCGTATGTGCATACACATTTGAATATGGTATGTGCAAACTTTCCCTTGTCAATATCGCACCATGTAAACTTTTTCCGGTTTCGTGAATCCCGAGTCAAGCCAGTTTTAATTGAACCACGTGGTTTAGGCGGTTTACCGGTTACAATCGCAATATATTCTTTTTTTACACGCCTCTTTTGAAACTGATTCTGCAGCCAGATTTCTGCATCCTTGTCTTTTGCGGTAATAATCGTACCAGAAGTGTCTTTATCCAGCCTGTGTACGATTCCCGGGCGCATTTGTTCCAATGATTCCGTTTTTTCAACAGATTTGCCCAAATAAAAAAACAAAGCATTGACCAGCGTATTGTCCCAGTTACCTGCCGCTGGATGAACGACCATTCCCTGCTTTTTGTTTACAACTATAACCCTTTTATCCTCATACAAAATATCAAGCGGAATATTACGCGGTTCAATTGTATCTGTAACAGTATTTTCCCATTCTATCTCGATTAAATCACCGGCTTTAATCTGTTTTGAAAGCTTAGCCGGTATTCCGTTCACTTTTAGCGATTTCAGTCCGTTTTTTAAGCGAGAACGTGAAATTCCTTCCGGTAACGAAGCCGCATAAACATCAAGACGAATTGGAGATGTGAGTGTTTCATCTGCAACTATGGAAATAGTGTTCACACTTTTTCACTCCATGCTGCCGGTATCTTTCTTTACGGGAATAATCTCAATATCCGGATCCCAGGCTTCTTCTTTAAGTTTTTCCTGTTTTTTCTCTTTCGATATAATAACCTGATTGATTATAAAATCTGTCAGACCTATACCAAAACTCATTCCGGCCGCGTACTTTATCATCTTTTTCTGTTCTTCAGCTGAATAGTTCTTGTTGTTGGCGTTCATAAAAGGGTTCGGAGAATATTTGTTGTCCATATTATTTGCAAAGTATCTGTAAAATGAATATCCGAATCCTACAGCCATAACAGTAAAGGGATATGAACCAACCGTAATTATCTCAGAACGACGCAATTGATGTGCCCATTCAGGAAATTCCTCATACTGATAAGGCTCAGCACCTTCAACTTCAATCTTCTGCGCAAAAATTAACGAAGATAAAACAATAAAACAACTCAGACAAAAGAACAGTTTTTTCATTTTTATACCTTTTTCCGCTCGCCGAATATGGCTGTGCCGATTCTAACGATAGTAGAGCCTTCGGGAATTGCCAGTTTGTAATCACTGCTCATTCCCATTGAAAGCTCATAAAACTTTATTGAAGGAAATTTGGACTTCATCTTTTCTGCAATCTCAACAAGTTTCTTAAAAGATGCCTTTATATCCGACTGATTATCCGTAAACGGCGCCATTGTCATAAAACCAATAGGAACGATATGCGGACAGGATAATGAATATGAGATACTTTCTTCAAGGGCTTCTTCCGTTGTATAGCCGGATTTTGATTCTTCACCGGTATGAATTTCAAACATAATAGAAATGGTTTTATCTATCTTATTACACTGTTTTTCGATTTCTTCTATCAATTCCTTACGATCTACAGACTCAATACAGGATGCAATTTTTACAATATCTTTAACTTTGTTTCGCTGTAAAGAACCAATCATATGCAGTGAAATATCCGGGTATTTTTGTATAAGTGCAGGGAATTTGCTTTCAGCTTCCTGTACGCGGTTTTCGCCGAACAGGCATATTCCAGCCTTTATTGCTTCTTCTATCTCTTCTGAAGTATGAAATTTGCTCACAGCCATCAGTTTGACAGAACCGGAAACTCTGCCCGCTTCTTTTTCTTCATCCTCAATTATGTTTTGTATATTCTTGATATTATCGCTTATACTCATTTTTTTCTCGCTTTTATATATATTCTAATACAATATCGGATAAATGCAACAGTTCTTCCAACGGCAGTGTCTCAGCCCTTGTCATGGGGTTTATGCCTGCTTTTTGCAATATTACATCGGCGGCAGTACCATCTGATAAAAACTGTGTTAGATTATTTTTTATGGTTTTACGTCGTGAAACGTATAAACCTCTGAGCATTTTCATAAAACAACCAGGATCTTTACAGCGCGGCCAATCCTGCTTTTTTGTAAGTTTTACAGCTCTTGAATCAACATTGGGGCGCGGCCAAAAACAACCGCCCGCCAAATCCATCAGGGGTTCTGTATCATAAGCCCACTGGCACAGTACAGAAAATGAAGAATAATCTTCTGTTCCGGGTTTTGCACAAATTCTCATGGCAACTTCTTTTTGAACGGTTATTACAACAGAATCAAAACGGACACCTTCAGTAATAAAATCTGCAAGAATTGTTGCCGCAATGTTGTAAGGCAGATTTCCAAAAAGCCTGTCCGGTATTCCGGTTGTTTCGAGCTGTTTTTTCCAGGTTTTCAGAACATCTCCTTCAACAATGGAAAAATTATCATAGTTGTTAAACAGTTCACGCAAAGCGCTCACAAAACCTTTATCTATCTCAAAAGCAGTAACGTTTGCACCTTTATCCAGCAACAGGCATGTTTCAGCACCCAAGCCCGGCCCTATTTCCCAAACAGTTGAGCCTTTAGTGATATTAAGTGCATCCGCTAATTTTTTGCGTGCATTTGCATTTATGAGAAAATTCTGGCCGAATTTTTTCTGCATGCTCATTCCTTTTGAATCAAGGAATGCTTTCAATGCAGAAGGAGAATCATAATCAAGCATATTACTCCTATTAATTCAGAGGTTTATAGGCGGAAACAGCGTAAAAAAGTCGATAATTTTGCAAATTATTGCATAAATCATACTCAGCAGAAAAGAAAATACCGCTGAAGATCCGTTAAAAACCACTGAAAAGATTATACCAAATATTCCTAAAATAAAAAACAGGCTTATAAAAAGACTTACACATAATGTTGTAATAATTCCAACTGGTACTATCTGTTTGAGGCAGAATATGCTGACGGGAAGTATACCCGCTTGTGCCGCAGTTGAAACAGCAATACTTTCTGCAAGTTTTTTCGGCAGACGCAGATATCCCGTATAAATCCATTTAAAAAACTCCATAAAAAGATAAATACCGGCCAATCCTGTATAAGACAACATAAAAGACAGTGACAGACAATGTTCAGGGAAAAGCGCAATTTGAATTAAAAAACTTAAAGAGAGAATCGTAATGTTTTTTATATTTATACCCAAGAATTCAAATATTGTAGAAATAAAAAGGCAGATAAAAGCTCTCAGTAATGAGGGACTGACTCCGGCAAACCACAAAAAGAAACCACATGCCAGTAACGTTATAAGTATAGCAGTATTAGTACCTAAAAAAGTCTTAAAAAGCTTTTTAACAAAACCGCCGATTATTGCCAGATGCATTCCCGATAATGCAAGAATATGGGCAATACCCGTCTGTGTAAAGTTATTCCGTAGTTTTACAGGGACAAACTCCCTGGTACCGGTTACCAGAGCAAGAAGCAATGTCCCGGCATCACCCCATGACAGCAACGTCTTTTTGAGTCTCCTGCGCATTTTAGTACGGGTTTTGTATATCTTTTTATTCCATTCCAAAAATACAGCTTTATCCGCATAAAAGCTGTTGTTTTTGACACTGTATCTGCCTGTAAAATAAAAACGGGCTCCCTGCTCTATTAATACACGAGTTTGCATTTGCCTTGTTAGCACAATCTCTCTATCAGGCTTTTCAATCAAGTCTGATTGTACAAAAACATTTATGTTCCCTTTTGCTGTACTTATCATGCTTTCAGATTTAGCAATCTCTGTTTTTATTGTAAAGCAATAATTGTCATTTTCTTTAGGAACAGGATCTGAAAGTACAATTCCCTGTATAAGCCTGATATCCTCATCAGGAATCAGACTTATAATTGGACTGTTGTTTTTTATCGTCTGTAAGGATATGCAGATTCCCAACATAAAACCAGCCGCAAAAATAAAATGAAATTCTTTTTTTAATACAAGATTCAGCGAAATAATTACTAGTACTGCGGATATATAATAAGCAGCCTGTACGGAAAACATAAGTGACGTGTATAAACTGAACAAGCTTGAAACTGCAAAAATGCTTGCAAAGCTCATCGAGTTCATTTTTTGAAATAGTTTCATATTTATTTATATAGTTTTTAAATTCTATTTTTTGTCACTTTTTATTTTGTTTGACCAATAATCATTTCGCATTTATAATAAGTTGTATATTTTTTCAAGGAGTACAAAATATGGATGCATCCGCATTGTTGAATACATTATTAAGCTCAAGCAGTATTAGTAATGTAGGTAAATGTACAAATTCAAAACCTGAGGAAGTAAAAAGCGTTCTGCAGGCTGCTGTTCCGGCTTTATTGAAGGGTGTCAGCGCCCAGACAAAAGATTCCAAAACCGCTGCAGGTTTTACAGAAGCACTTGCTTCTCACGCCAAAGATTATAATTCCAACCTAGGTTCATTTTTCAAAAACGTTGATTTAACTGATGGTTCCAAAATCCTTTCACACTTAATCGGTTCTCCAAGTTCAGCAACAACAAAGGAAATCGCAAAAAAAGCCGGTGTAAGTGCAGACAAAACAACATCAATTCTTTCCGCTGCTGCACCGCTTTTGATGAGTCTGCTCGGTAAAGAACAGTCTTCTTCCGGTTCCGCTGTTACAGACCTTGTAGGCGGTCTTTTGAAGAATGTGGATGTTGGTTCACTCCTTACAGGACTTCTTGGAGCAACTTCAACAAATACCTCTTCTTCCGGTAAAAAACCTTCTGCCGCAAAGAAACCAGCCTCCGGCAAAACAGGTTCCAGTTCCAAAAAGACAGGCGCAACCGATGCAGCATCCCTCATTGGCAATGTTCTCGGCAGTATGCTGAAAAAATAAGTTTTAGACATCCGCTTGACTAATTTTATTTGTTTTGCTATAAATACAGAGTAAATTGACTTGCGGATGTCATATAACGGCTATTATCTCAGCCTTCCAAGCTGATGACGTGGGTTCGACTCCCATCATCCGCTCTTAAAAGCTCATCATAAAGATGAGCTTTTTTTATATATGAACATTTTTTCAATAGACAAATAAAAAAGCCCGTTATCATAAGACAACGGGCTTTTGATTTCAGACTGAAAAATTCCAGTCTACGATTTATTTCACTGCTTCAAAGATAATGTCAAACAGGAAGATTGCTGCCAAAATCCATGTAACAACAGGAATGTCTTTTGCTTTTTTACCGGCAACCTTGCAGATAACGTAAGCAATGATACCCCAGGAAATACCTTTTGCAATTGAATATGAGAAAGGCATTACCATGATTGTGATGAATGCGGGGATTCCCTCTGTAACATCGCTGAAATCGATACCTGCTACAGACTTGATCATCAGGAATCCTACAAAAATCAATGCAGGAGCTGTTGCTGCACTTGGAACAAGAGCGAACAACGGGCTGAGGAACAATGCCAACAGGAAGAAGATAGATGTAACAACAGAAGAAAGACCTGTGCGTCCGCCTGATGCAACACCTGCTGAAGATTCAACAAATGATGTTACTGTTGAAGTACCGAAAATAGAACCGACAACTGTACCTACAGCATCTGCAAACAAAGCGCCTTTAGCGTTAGGAATGTCACCGTTTTTGTCTGTGAGTCCGGCCTGTTCTGTAACACCCATGAGGGTTCCGATTGTATCAAACATATCTGTAAAGAGGAATGTGAAGAAAACAATGAAGAACTTCATAGTAAGAACATTTGACCATTCAAACTCAAAGAAATAAGGTGCAGCTGGGAGTGAAACAGCTTTGAAATTTTCAGGAACTGAAGTTACTCCGAACGGAATACCGATGATTGTTGTAATAGCAATACCGATTAAAACAGAACCAGGTACTTTAAGAACGTAAAGAATGATTGTAATGATCAAACCGAGAACTGCAACCAATGCGGCAGAATTCTGGAGGTTCAAATTAACAAAACCAATGATTGTTCCTGTTTCTGATGAAACAATACCTGCGTTTGCCAAACCGATCAATGTGATAAACAGACCGATACCTACAGCAACAGCCTTGCGGAGACTTGCAGGAATTGATTTGATAATCGCTTCACGAACACCAACCAGTGAAAGAATAATGAAAAGAATACCTTCCAAAAGTACAGCTGTAAGAGCGAACTGCCATGAACAACCCATTCCGAGAACTACTGTGTAGGTAAAGAATGCGTTAAGTCCCATTCCAGGTGCCAGTGCAACAGGCAGGTTTGCGGCAAAGGCCATAACAAGCGTTGCAATAGCAGAAGCAACTGCTGTAGCTGTAAATACAGAACCAAAATCCATTCCTGATGCTGAAAGGATTCCAGGGTTTACAGCAAGAATGTAAGCCATAGCGAGAAAGGTTGTTATACCGGCAATGACTTCTTTGCCGACAGTCGTTCCTCGTTCCTTGAGTTTAAAAAAGTTCTCCATAATGCTATATTCTCCTATAACATATTCAAAGTGTCCAAAGACACCTGTTTACAAATTATATATTATGGCAATTCAAAATACAAGGCAGTCAGCCGTTTTTAAAACTCGTCCTGATACGGAACACGGCACAGGCGGAATCCGCAGCCTATGTTTACAGTCTGTTTTTCCAAAACAGCCCTGAAATTTACAGTACCTTCCCCTTCAACCCTGTACCAGCTGCCGCCTCTTGCAACGGCATTACCTTCTTCATCAGTATGACACCATTCCTGAACATTTCCTGTCATGTCATAAAAACCGAGAGAATTTGGGGATTTTAAACCAACTTCATGTGTTTTCCCGATTCTTGTAACGTCACCGGTATCAGTCGGAATATTGTAATTGCCTTCGGTACAATGCCATGCAACAGAATCCATTTCATTACTGCCGGAATATGTATAAAGCCATTCATCAGATTTTGGATTGCCACCGCGGCAGGCATATTCCCATTCAACTTCGGTAGGGAGCCTGTATCCGTTTTTGGACAAATCAGCACGGACAATTGCGCTTTCTATAGAATGTGTTTCGCTGTTAACATCGATTAAAGACATTTCATAAACACAATCCAGATTCTGTAATCTGCTCAATCTGTTGCAAAAATATACGGTATCAAACCAGCTTACACGTTCAACAGGTCTTAGATTCTGCCTCTCATTCTCAGATATATCATAAACAAAATACGACGGTGCAGGATTTATACCGGTTTCTGAATCTGCGGCCGTATTTAATACATCTTCATAAAATTCCTGTGTAACTTCATATTTCCCGAGCAAAAAAGACTGCACAATCGTCGTTGTTTTGGGTTCAAACGTACTTTTTTGCAAAACGTGGCATGATTCTTCATTTCCGTTTTCAACCATAAAAACAGGAATCGTATCTGTGGCAAACGTTTCCTTGCCTTTTACGGTTCCACCGTTTACATAGATAAAACCAGTTTTTTCATATGATTTTCCCTGGATACTGATATCCGGTACCACAATCTCTTTGTTTTCTTTTTGTTCGGGCAGAATTTTATCACAAGAAAAACAAATACAGGCAGTCAGAGCAAGCAGAATAATTCTAAAACAGTTTTTTAAGAACATCTTTTACTCCGTCTTTTACACCGTCAGGAAGCTGGTCAACAACCTGATTTGTCTGATCACTGTTTGTAAGCTGAGTTGTAAGTTTTTTACGAATCTCGCTGATTCTTTCTTCAACAAGCTTTTTGTTTATGGAATAGTTGTCACCGTCAGTGTTAACCAGTGATTTTATGTCTCCGAACATTGAAAGCTGTTCTTCCAGAGGACCCGAAAGTCTTTCTATTTCCTGCTTTGCAAGAGTTTCTATCTGATTTTTAGCATTTGTCAGTTCCTGTCTGAAAAGAACCTGCATACTTTCCGAAAGCTTTTTATCCAAATCGGAATTAATCAGCAGTTTGAGCAATGTTTTGGGATCATAGCCCGCATTTGCGGAAAGCACAAACTGTGTAATAGGCTCAACAGCCCTAGTATACAAGGAATAAGCGAATTCCGGTTCAAACGGTTTGACCTTTATTGCAGCCTGCGTCAAATCAAGCGCACCCGCAAGATCAAAACTCAAATCGGTGTCAAAAGCCAAATCAGCTTTTATATTGGCAAGTCCTGAAATAAACGGGATACCGGCTGTGTTTTCCATATTCGGTATTGTAAAATCCTTGAAAGAATAATTGCTGCCTGTAAGCGAAGCACTGATTGCCTTTTGTGTCCTGTTTTTACGCATATCAACGATAGCAGAAAGAGTTTCTGTATTTACACTGTTCCTGTTCAGTTTGACAAAAGCCTCTACCGGCTTATCAAGTTTGTCGCAGTCGTTCGAAATATTCTTTATGTTTCCGGAAAGCGCAAAGTCACGCTTAACATCCTTTCCCGACAAAGAAAGATTCCGTATCAAAAAGTCAGGTATAGTATCTTTCCTGTATTCCACATTCCTGCCCGCAAGACGGTTTGTTGCAGTCTTTTTCTTTGTTTTTTCAGCTTTTGCTTCTTTTGAACCGGAATTCTGGAATTCCTGGATTTTGTCCAAAGCCATCTTTGCAGTCGGGAGATATTTGGAAATAAGCTGCAGAGCCGGCTGGTCCAAATCACCGGAAAAAAGTCTTGCAGCTTTTGAAATATCAAGTGAAGAAAGTTGCTTTACCTTTGTATCTACCATAGCAAAGTCAGCATTTATGGCATTTTTCATGTCTACTGTGATGGTATTAATTGTATTTGCATCATCTTTAACTTTTGTAACGGCACTCTCAACTGAAGTTTTAATCGTATCAGCCTGTGTAAGAACCGCATTCAGGTTTTCAAGAAGCTGTTTAAGCACGACAGGATCATTTATTTTGCTTATATCCGTCGATACAAGAACCTGCGCCTTTTCAGTAAAGTCTTTTACATCATGATCCATCTGTTCCGCTGTGGTTTTCCAACCCGAAACAAGGTTTTCTGCTTGCGGCTGAAGATTCTGTATAATTTTTGGAGACTGCATCTGGTCGTAAAAATCGTTTACCATTGTTTTAGGATCATACTGGGCAAACATATGGGTAACGCCCTCTGCGGAAACCCCTGTTTTTTCCTTTATCAAATCCGCAATCTGCTCCTGAATCGGCTTTACCTGCGCGGCTTCTTCTTCCGTCAATTCTTCCTTTTTATCTTTTTTCTTATTCGGAAGTTCACCGGACACCTCGCGGTCAGTACCTACTTGAATACCTTCCGCAAGAATCTCATCCATTACAAATCTGCCTTTTAAAAGCTGAACCAAGTCAAAATCTATATTAATGTCCGAAAGTTCAAAAAGATTCTTCATCGGCTCATCTTTATTCGCGACTGCTATTTCTTTTACGCGCAGACTTGAATCCAAAATCTTAAGGTTTACGGAAGAAATATCGCACTTTGCTCCGAATACGGACTCCAGTGCAACCGTCATAGCCTTTTTAACAATTCTGTTTTTAAAAGTGATGACCGTCATAACAGCAAGAACGATAACTGCGATTGTAACAATAAGTGGAAGGAGTTTGATACGTCCTTTCTGTTTTTTCATCTGAGTTGCGATAGTCTTTAATTTTTTCTGCTGCTGTTTTGAAAGTTCCAGGTCCTTCTTCAGACTGTAGATACCTTCTTCAGACTTTTCATACAAATCAGAAACAAACTGCTGGTCAGCGGGAACATATATTTTGGAAAGAAGTTTTTTTTCAAACTCTTTTTCAGAGAAATCATCATCAAAAATATAAGGAATTTTAGTTTTATCCATACTACTTAACCTCAATTTTTTTAGCGAGTGAAACAATATTCTTAACCAAAGGCATCTTCATAAAAGCTTTTACAACAGGATTCCGGGCAAGCAGCGGCTGAAGCTTTTTTCGCCAGGCTGAAACAAAAAGCCTTATCAACACATAAAACGGAATATATGCGATTATAGAGAATATTAATGAACCTGCTACAATAGTATTATTGAATCTTGTGAAAGCAACGAACGGAATATCCAACAGCGTTTGAAAAGTAGGTGCAAGTGCAGGAATTGTAAGGAACCAGTAACCGATGTTGTCAAACAGAGGATCTAAAAGAGGCGAAATAAGCGAACCGAACAAAATCGAAAGAAAGAACACGCCCTTGTTTATCCTGAGGAATAAACAGATAATAAATAAAATATACCAAAGAGCGGATGTCTTTGGCAAAAAGCCCAGCAGCATACCGAATGCAAAAGCATGGGCAATCTCCCCCGGATGCGAATTGGCATTCAGGGATTTAAGCATTTTCACAATGTATTTGAGCATCAGTTAAACCTCTTAAGAACAGATTCATACAAATCCACATACTGTTTTGCGGATACATCCCAACCAAAGTTCTGCGCCATTGCCCTTTTACGCATTTGCGCTATATGGTCTTTTTTGTTGTACCATGCATAAACAGCCCAGCCGACTGTATCATAAAGACTGTTTGGAGAAAGATAATCCAGAATAAAACCGGTTCCCTCCCCGGTTGCTTCGTTATAATTTTGAACAGTATCAGCAAGACCACCAGTCCTGCGAACAATCGGAAGCGTTCCGTACAAGAGTGAATACATCTGGTTCAAGCCGCATGGTTCATAATGCGAAGGCATAAGGAAAAAGTCACTGCCCGCCTCTATCAGGTGGCTTAGTTTTTCGTTATAACCGATATATGCACAGAAATTTGACAACGAATTGTTCAAAGTCCTAAGCTCGTTTTCGCACCAGCTTTCACCGGAACCGAGAACAACCATCTGCATGCGCATATTTGCGCACATACTGTAGGTACTTCCATATGTAGGCGCGAATAATTCGGCAATACCTTTCTGGTCTACAAGACGAGTTACAATACCAAAAAGCGGGATATCTGGATTTACTTCCAATCCCATTTGTTCCTGAAGGGCCTTTTTATTGGCTGCCTTACCAGAGGCAACAGTTCTTGCTGTATATGTTTTTGGAATGCATGTATCTTTTGAAGGATTCCAAACTTCCGTATCAACTCCGTTAAGGATTCCCCGCAAGTCACCGCTGCGACTCCGTAATATGCCGTCAAGTCCGAAACCTCCTTCGGGAGTTTGGATCTCACGGGCATAAGTAGGAGAAACTGTTGTTAGGACATCAGAAGAAATTAAACCGGATTTTAAAAAGTTAATCCTGTCATAATCTTCAAAACCGGCTGAATAAAAATGCTGCCAGTCAATACCTAAAAGAGGATACGAATGTTTGCTGTAAACACCCTGATATCCGAGGTTATGAATTGTAAAAACGCTTGCTGTATGCGCAAAACCGCCGTGTCTTTCATTAAAACGCAGTAGGACAGGCGCAAGTGCTGCTGACCAGTCATGAGCATGAATTATGTCCGGATACCAGTCAAGTTTGCGGCAAAGCTGAAAGGCACCATTACAAAGCAGTGAAAAACGGAAAGGATTGTCGGAAAAATCAGGATCAGACGGGACACCGTATACGCCGTCACGACCGAAACACTTTTCATTATCAATAAAATACACAGGAAGCTTTTCAGTTCCAGGCATGTTTGTGGTATATACTGCAGTCCATTCTTCCGTATAACCGCACGGAACACCCATCGGACCTTCAAGCTTGGTCAGCTTTGCCCGGTCGATTTTGTAATACCGTGGCATAACGATACGTACATCATGCCCCAGTTTTGAAAGCGCTATCGAAAGAGCCGAGACCGCATCCGCGAGTCCGCCTGTTTTTGCAAAAGGTGCCGCCTCTGCACTAACCATTAATATACGCATACTAACTCCTGTATTTTACCAGTTCTTTGCTGCCTGAACAAAAGAATCCAGACTGTTTGTTATAGTATCCTTTGAAACACAATATGCAAGCCTGAACCAGGCTTTTTTACCGAACCCCGTTCCTGGTACTGCAAGAACACGGTACTCTTTTAGATAATCACAGAACAGATTTTCATCAGTGCAACCGTCCGTCTTTCTTGCGGGAACTTTGCAGAAAAGATAAAAAGCGCCTTCAGGCTCAGCAAACTCGATGCCTGCTTTTTTAAGAACACCGGTCAAAGCATCCCGGCGCTCAGAATATGAGGAATAATCTACCGGAACTTTCCATGCCTGTGCCACAACTTTCTGGAAAAAAGCCGGAGCGTTTACATATCCGAGAACGCGCGTGGCAAAAACACATGCGGCAAATAACTCATCCTTGTCAGGACAGGCCGGATTTATTGCAAGATAACCAATTCTTTCACCCGGCAGGCTAAGGTTTTTAGCGAAGGATGAAGCTACAATCGCCGCATCATAAAACGGGAAAAGAGCCGAAACCTTTTTACCGCCGTAAGTAATGGCTCTGTAAGGCTCATCAGCGATTATATATGGTTTTCGTCCCTTTTTTGCGTGTTCTTCAAGTAGTGCAGCAAGAGCCTTTATATCATTTTCAGAATAGATTTTTCCGGTAGGATTGTTCGGGGAATTAATAAGAACAGCCGCTGTCTTTGTAGAAAGTGCGGCTGCTATAGCATCCAAATCAAGAGAAAAGTCATCCTTTGTACTTACAGGTACTAGCTTCCCGCCGTGATTTGCGCAATAATGCGTATACTCCGCAAAAAACGGAGCCGGTACGATAACTTCGTCACCCGGTTCAAGAATCGCCTTAAAAATTACGTTTAACGCACCTGCGGCACCTACAGCCATAACAACACCGTCAGCACCAACTTTTACGCCCTGCTCTGATGAAACTTTTTCGGCCATAGCGGCTCTTGTTTCCATATAACCGGCATTGGGCATATAGGCATGAGCTCCTTTCTCGCCGGAAGATGCGATTTTCTTAATAATATTCTCAACTTCCTCAGGTGGTTCCAAATCAGGATTACCCAAAGAAAAATCATATACGTTTTTTTCTCCGTACTGTTTTTTTAACTGTAAACCGTCTTCAAACGCTTTTCTGATTGCCGAAGATGATTCCATAGCCTTCAGCACTTGTGCCGCTACACCCATAAAAACTCCTTTTTACTTATGAAAAAAAGTATATCACAAAATTTTCATAGTGAATATTAAGAAAATCAAAAAAAATTGTTTTATTCTGTTTCTTTTTTTTCTCTGTACTGTTTATTAGTTGATTAACCTAAAACGGAGGCAACAATGACAAACACAATGAAGAAACTTATTTTAACAGTATTTGCACTCTATTACACGTTTTTTGTTCACGCACAAATTTTCAACAACAACCTTTCTGACTCTGAAAAAACAATGCTCGAAAACGGCGAAGTACTTGTCCGTAACATCGGCAACGCAAAAAAAATCTCACTCAACGAAATAAATGAGGATGCCAAATCTGTAATATCCACTGTAAAAGCACTCAAACCGCCGTATCTGGTAGAAATCATCCAGAAAATCCCTTATGAAGGCAACGAACACATTTTTGATACACTCCGCAAAGAACTTACGGATGTCGAAAGCTATGTCGGAATTCCTTATTTTGGACAGAGAACACAAAGATGGTACGATCTTTACTCTTCCGCAGTTGTACTCTCCAAGACAGAAACAGCAGAAACCTCTAATATTCTGGCAAACCTTGAGATGAGCCCGTTCGGTATTATTACCACAAATATTGATATTGTCCAAAAAGACGATATGCTTTTGTATGCTTCAAATAACACAGAGCCTGTAAAAATACAGGACTCCGGTGTAAAAATTGTCGACGGAATGACATGCGCAAAAGCCAACGCAATGAAGTCATTCGTATACGCATTCCGCGAAGGAGACAGCATCATCCTTTACGGACTCGGCGGCGTAAACGCACCCAACGTCATAATACTCAAGGACAAGATTGACAACTCGTTCATAAACAGAGTTACGACTTTCTGCAAATACATATTCTCAAAGCTGTAAATTCATTGAATATAAACGGGCATTATGCTATAATTGTCTGCAATCAGTATGAATGCAAAAACAGTTGAAGCCGTAAAACAAGATGAAAACTGGGACTTAGTCCTTGAATCCAAACACAAACTGCTGGATTTTAACCTGAAGGAAGTCTGGCAGTACCGTGACCTTATTTGGCTTTTTATCAAGCGCGATTTTACAACCCAATACAAGCAGACTGTCCTCGGACCAATATGGTATGTGGTACAGCCGCTTGTAACAACGGTTATCAATACGTTTATATTCGGTAACCTCGCAAAAATCGGAACCGACGGAGTGCCGTACATTCTGTTCTATTTTGCGGGTACAATGCTTTGGACATATTTTACAAACTGTCTTAACACGGCGGCAGGAACATTTTCCAATAATGTCGGCATATTCAGCAAGGTTTATTTTCCGCGTCTTACCGTTACAATTTCAAATACGGTGAGCGCAGCCATAAAAATGGGAATCCAGTTCTGTTGTCTTTTGATATTCTATGTTTACTACCTTATAATCGGGGCAAACGTTCATCCTTCATGGATGATAATCCTTTTTCCTCTGCTTGTTATTTGGATAGGTTTATTGGGCGACGGCATGGGAATGATTTTTTCCGCTCTCACCACCAAATACCGCGATTTGAACCAGCTTTTGGGGTTTGGCATTTCACTCGCGATGTACATAACTCCGATTGTATACCCGCTTTCAGAAGCTCCTGAATCATTTTCCTGGTTTTTTTACATAAATCCTGTTTCTGCACCGGTAGAACTGTTCCGAATCTTTTTTTACGGTGCAGGTTCAGTTCCACCTCTAATGATTTTAATAAGTCTCGGCATGACTTTTCTGTTTTTGTTTTTTGGCTTAGTATTATTTAACCGTAACGAACGCACATTCGTTGACGTAATATAGAGGTACGCATGAAAGGAATAATTCTTGCAGGTGGTTCAGGAACCCGCCTGTATCCCGTTACAAAGGCTGTCTCAAAGCAGATACTGCCGCTTTACGACAAACCCATGATTTATTATCCGCTTTCAGTTCTTATGCTTGCAGGCATAAGGGAAGTACTTATCATCTCTACACCAAGAGATTTGCCGGTATTCAGGGAGTTGTTCGGAAGCGGAGAACAACTCGGCATGAGATTTGACTACTGCGTTCAGACAGCACCCAGAGGCCTCGCTGACGCATTTATTCTTGGCGAAACCTTTATAGGCAATGATTCATGTGCGCTTGTTCTGGGGGACAATATCTTTTACGGTCAGAGCTTTACACGTACATTACGCAATGCAAGAGAAAGAATTGAAAAAGAAGCCGGCGCCGTCATATTCGGATATTACGTAAAAGATCCGACACAATACGGTGTCGTTGAGTTTGCATCCGACGGAAAAGTTACCGGAATCGAAGAAAAACCGTCTGTTCCAAAATCACATTATGCCGTACCCGGTCTTTATTTTTATGATAATACAGTCTGTAAAAAAGCAAAGGACGTAAAACCGTCCGCACGCGGCGAAATAGAAATCACCTCTCTTAATAACGCATACCTTTCTGAAAAAAAACTTTCGGTAGAACTTTTAGGCCGCGGCATGGCATGGCTCGATACAGGCAGTTACGACGGCCTTTTGGAAGCATCCAATTTTGTCGCAACAATCCAAAAACGTCAGGGATATTACGTTTCATGCATAGAAGAAATCGCATACAGAAACGGATGGATTAATAAAGAAACCCTGCTCGAATATGCCAAAGGCTATAAGACCGATTACGGCGCATACCTCAAATTTATTGCGGAGAACTCATAATGCCTATAGAAGTAAAAAAATGTCCTATTGAAGGACTTTATGAAATTCAACCCAAAGTATTCGGCGATTCAAGAGGTTTTTTTCTTGAAACATACAGTCAGCGCGATTTTTTTGAAGCCGGACTGGACATGAAATTTGTACAGGACAATATGTCAAAATCAAGCTACGGTGTTTTGCGCGGACTCCACTATCAAAAAACTCATCCTCAGGGCAAACTTGTATCTGCCGTACAGGGCGAGGTTTTTGATGTTGCTGTTGATTTGAGGGCAGACTCTCCTACTTTTGGGCAATATTATTCCGTAATCCTTTCCGCAGAAAAACATAATATGTTTTATGTTCCGCAGGGATTTGCGCACGGTTTTGTCGTAATCTCAGAAACAGCTTTGTTTGCATACAAATGCACTGATTTTTATCATCCCGAAGATGAAGCCGGAATCAATTGGAATGATGAACAAATCGGCATAAAATGGCCGGAATTATCGTGTCCACCTCTTCTTTCAGAAAAAGACAAAAAACACCCGGCTTTTGACCGCTCTAAAAAATACTTTTAACAAGGGATACTGACATGGTTTGGTTAATAGGCTGTAACGGCATGCTCGGCAAAGAAACAGCGGAGCTGCTTGAAAAAGAAAACATTGAATTTGCAGGCACAGACAGAGAAATTGATATAACTGATGAATCCGCACTGGATGCATTTGCGGCAAAACTGGTAAAGGACGGGAAATCACTCTCATATATCATAAACTGCGCCGCTTACACAAACGTTGATAAAGCCGAAAGTGACACCGAACTCTGTCATACTCTTAATGCGACAGGGCCCGGTAATATTGCTTCTATCGCTAAAAAATACGGCGCAAAGCTTATTCATATTTCCACAGACTACATTTTTGACGGAAAAGCAAAAATTCCATACAAAGAAGACGCCCCTGCAAATCCCACGGGGGTTTACGGGAACACGAAATATGAAGGCGAAAAAGCGATACAGGCAGTGTTTAATAACGCTTACATAATTCGCACTGCATGGCTTTACGGCAAGCATGGCAAAAACTTTGTGTTTACAATGCTTAAATTTATGAAAGAACAAAAACCTCTAAAGGTTGTAAATGACCAGTACGGAACCCCAACCTATGCAGCAGACCTTGCAAAAGCAATCGTCACTTTTGTAAAAAAAACGGATATCCCGTTCGGGGCATATCACTTTACAAACCTTGGAGAAACAAACTGGTTTGAATTTGCCCAACAAATACAACGGCTTGGACTAAAATACAATCTGCTTGAAAAAGAATCTTCTCTTTCGCCATGTTCAACTTCCGAATACCCTACACCAGCCACAAGACCGGCTTATTCTGTTCTTGACAAGGGAAAAATCTCCACAGTCCTTGACTGGACTATTCCGCAATGGCAGGAAAGCCTTGAAACTTTTATAAAAGGATTATAGATTTTATAATATGTTTTCCATTACAAAGACAGATTTTGAAGGGCTTTATGTAATTGAATCACCTTATCTTACCGACAACAGAGGCGCATTCAAAAAACTATTCAGTTCTAAAGAATTTGAATCCTTAGGTCTTGATACTGATTTTAAGGAAACATATTATTCCGTAAACGCAAAAAATGTAATCCGCGGTATGCATTTTCAGACACCGCCGTGCGATCACACAAAAATCATATATGTGATTACAGGCAGTGTGATTGATGTCTGCCTTGACCTTAGAAAAAACTCTTCTACATACGGCAAATACTATGAAAGCGAACTAACAGGCAGCAATCCAAAATATCTTTACATTCCAAAAGGTTTTGCTCACGGATTTAAGTCCCTGAAAGACAATACAATCATGCATTATATGCAGACAACCTGTTATTCACCGGAAAATGACAAAGGAATACGCTACGATTCTTTCGGGTATGATTGGGATATTAAACAACCAATCATATCAACAAGAGATTTGAAACATCCTGCTTTTTCTGAATTCAAAAGCCCTTTTTAACAAGGATATTCCATGAATACGTCACAAGCACTTTATCTTTTGATACCATGCTATAACGAAGAAGAAGCTCTGCCACAGACAGCAAAAATACTGGCTGAAAAAATGGAAGGTTTTATAAATGATGGACTTATTACATCTAAAAGCAGAATCTGTTTTATTGACGACGGTTCAAAGGATATGACATGGAGTATCATATCTGATCTACACAGCCAGAATCCAATTTTTTCCGGGATAAGACTTTCCAGAAACAGAGGACACCAGAATGCGCTCCTTGCAGGGCTTATGACAGTCAAGGATATGTGCGATTTTACAATTTCCCTGGATGCGGATTTACAGGACGATATTGAAGTTCTAAAAGATTTCATCACAAAATATTATGAAGGCAATGAAATAGTCTACGGAGTACGCAGTTCAAGAAAAACAGATTCATTTTTTAAACGATGGTCGGCTGAATCATTTTACAAACTTATGAGTACTTTCGGAGCGGATATCGTATATAATCACGCAGATTACAGACTTGCAAGCAAGAAAGTTCTTAATGCGCTGGACGGATTCAGGGAAGTAAATCTCTTTTTAAGGGGAATGTTTCCCCTGCTCGGTTTTAAAAGTACAACCGTTTATTATGAACGCAAAGAACGCACTGCAGGAAAGACCCATTATCCTTTAAGCAAAATGATTGCTCTTGCCCTCAACGGTATTACATCCCTTAGTGTAAAACCGCTACGGTTTATAACCACACTGGGGCTTTTTGTCTTTATTGTCTGCTTTGCACTACTTTTATACGTGCTAATAAATCATTTTACGGGCGGTAAAACTGTAGACGGCTGGTCTAGTATCATTATTTCAATATGGGGTTTGGGCGGACTACAGCTTTTTTCAATCGGTGTAATCGGCGAATATGTTGGCAAAATATATCTTGAATCAAAACACAGACCAAGATTTATTATAGATACAATACTTGATTAGGAGAAAATATGGAAAAAGTAATAAACTGGATAGATAAAAATGACAAAAAATTACTTGTTATTTCAGTAATCACAACCGTTATATTATTTTTCTTTTTGAACTGCATTACACCGTACATTATAGATGATTACTGCAGAATGTATGATTGTTCAACACTTGAAGAAATAAAGACTATACAAGATGCAGCCACTTCCATTAAAACCGAATACTTTACATGGAGCGGAAGAACTCTTTCACTTATAGTGATAACATTTTTTGTGTGTATTAAAAACAAGCTTTTATTCAATTTTTTTAACACAGCCGTATACTTTTTATTTTTATATTTGATTATGCGGTTGGTTAATAAAAACAATAAATACAAAAGCCTTTACTTTATTACACTTTTTGTCAGCTTCTGGCTTTTTACTCCCGCATACGGTCATAACTATCTCTGGCTCACAGGTGCAATCGTTTATCTTTGGCCGGTAATCCCGCTTATTCTCTTTTTAATACCGTACTTTAATTCTGTTTCTGATAAAAAAACAAGTAAAATTCTTTTATATTCTGCATTACCTTTAGGATTTTTAACCGGTTGGTCCGTGGAGAATGCAGCAGCCGCTGTCTTTATTCTATTAATCGCCTATTATATCAGGAAAATAGTAATAAAAGAAAAAATAAAAGCATTTGAAGTCCTCGGAACACTCGCATTCCTATTCGGGTTTGTAATGCTTTTAATGGCGCCGGGATCTCATAACAGATCAAGTCAAATTACGGGTGGAGAAGCTTTTTCTCTCTTTCAATTTATTAAAACAACAGTAAAAAGGGCTTATTACATCAGTTTGGATTCCTGTAAAGAACTTTCTTTCCTACTGATTGCAGCTTCAATAGTTCTTTTTGAACTTATACTTCAGAAAAAATTCAAATACATTCACCTTTTATACATTTTGGCGGCTTTAGCATCAGTATATTCCATGGTATTGTCACCTGTTTTCCCGCACAGGGCTTATCTCTTTGCCGTCATATTCCTTATCATTTTTATTTTTGACGGTTTTTCCACTATTTGTCTTGAAGAACAGGCTAAACGATTCATTGCAGCAGCTCTTCTTGTCTGTGGTATTGTCTTTATTCATTCTTTTACCGTATCCACTCTCGACATTCTCAATACACTTCAAAGATGGAATAACAGAATCAGTGTTATGAATACAGGGAAAGAAAGTGGAATTTATGATTATAGTTTTAAAATCATTCATTCCGGTGAACGACATAATTCACAATGGAATCTGGAAGACCTTAATCCTTATGAAAATATTCCTATTGCAAAATTTTTCGGAATAAATACCATTGTAGGCTATGAATAAACCATCAGTAAGTATTTGTATTCCTGTTTATAATGCGGAAAAAACTATCGCCTCTACTATACAGTCTGTTTTAGACCAGACATTTCAAGACTGGCAGCTCATCATTGTCGACAACTGTTCTACGGATAAAACACTAGATGTGGTAAAAACATTCACTGATAAAAGAATAAGTTTTTTTCAGAATGAAACAAACTGCGGCATGGTAAACAACTGGAACAAATGTCTGGAAAAAGCCGATACCGACTATATCCAACTCTTATGTGCTGATGATGAACTTGAAAAAGACTGTATAGAGCGCAAATACAAGTTTCTTTCAGAGCATGAGAATCTTGTTGCTGTAAGCAGCGGGACTTTTATAGTTAATGCTGATAATGAGGTTTTATTGCAAAGAAGAAATTTTTCAAGGAACTGTATAATTAACGGTGATAAAATTATAAAAAAATCATTCAGGACAAAAAATCTTTTTGGTGAACCAAGCAACGTTATGTTTAAAAAATCAGCAATGCTTAAAGCCGGTATTTTCTCAAATTCCGTTCCCTACTCGCCCGACTGGGAATACTGGCTTCGTCTTGCCAGATACGGTGATTTTGCCTTCATAAAAGATTGTCTTGTACGATACAGGGTAAGTATTGGTAACGAAACATCAAATCTTTTCAAGAAAAAAGACATACTAAAAAAAGATGAAGAAACATTTATACAAGCAGTCTGTGAAAATCCAGCCATAACAAAATTTGATATACTTATTCACAGATTAAATATCTTTATACGGTTCTATGCAAGACTCCGTTTTCTTGCTTTATTTGCAGATTAATACAGGTACTATTGTGCAAGATAATCCTTTTGAAAATCAGTATCAAAACTGGTTAAACAACCAAAAACCCATAACAAATCACATCCCGCACATAATTCACCATATTTGGTTAGGCAGCAAGTTACCCGAGAAATATCAACATTTTTTGGATACATTCAGAAAGTATAATCCGGATTGGAAAATGATTTTATGGAACGAAGAAAGTATTCTTAATATAACCGGTTTCAGATTTGCAAAACAGTTCAAAAAAATCAGCAACTATGGAACAAAATCCGATATTGCGCGGTATGAGATCTTGCGCTTATACGGCGGTTTTTATTTTGATACGGACTTTGAATGTTTAAAACCGCTGGATGACATAGCGGACTGCTCAACTTTTGTCTCCGGCATACAGTTTTATGACAAGCCCGAATTTGGGAATGCAATGATAGCATCTGCTCCAGATACATTTTTAATAAATGAAATATGCAATAAGATAAAGCCTACAAACACAACCGATACACTTGAAATAATAAATACAACAGGTCCACGCTTTATAACCTCATTATTCCGTGAAAACCTTGATAAAATCGATTCTTCCGTAGCATTTGTACCTGCCGAATACTTTTTTGCGGTTCCAAATTCAGAATCACAATCCGTTGTATCCGTAAAATCCAAATACATAACTCCTAATACTTATGGTATCCACTACTGGGAACAAAGCTGGTTCCAGAATGATATATTTCACCGCTGTATAAGAAAAATCAATAAGCTGATAAAAAAATGAGTACTAAAAAAGTTATTCTTACAGGTTCAACCGGTCTCATCGGAAAAGAAGCAGTACTTCCTTTGAAAAATGCAAGTTTTGATGTGATATGTCTTACATCAAAAATTTGTAATTTATTCAATAGAGCAAATGTTGTTAATTTTATTAAAAAATGTAAAGCCGAATATTTATTACACTTTGCATGGTTTACCGGAGAAAACTATCTTTCAAGCGACATAAACAAAAAATATCTTGATTCCAGTATGTACATGCTCGAACAGTTTGCAAAAAACGGCGGTAAGCGTGTGGTCTTTGCAGGCACATGTTTTGAATACAACTTCAAAGACACTCCGCTAAAAGAAACCGATCCTCTCGAACCTAAAACTTTGTACGCCGAATGCAAGGTTGAACTCAATAAAAAAGCAACAGAGTTTTGCAGCAAAAATAATATTTCTTTTGGCTGGGGTAGAATTTTTTATGTTTACGGACATAACGAAAGACCCACCCGGCTCACTGCTTCTATCCTAAATAAGCTTAAAAACAACGAAATCATGCAGGTTAATTACGGTCAGCTTGAAAAAGATTACATTTTTACAAAAGACATAGCACAAGCATTTACCGCTTTTTTGGATTCGGACGTAACCGGAGCCGTTAACATCGGGACAGGCAAAGGCATCAGTCTTGAAGAATATGCACAGACAGCCGCAAAACTACTGGGGAAAGAGCACCTTCTTGATATTAAACATATGGAAACAACCCAGCCACAAAAAATCATAGCTGATATTTCAAGATTACGGAATGAAGTGGGATTCGTTCCCAAATATGATATTTACAAAGGATTAAAAGAGATAATAGATGCCGCAGAATAAGCTTGTAAGTATACTGATACCAGTTTACAACCGTGAAAAAGCAATCATAACCGCCGTTGAATGCGCTATAAATCAAACATATCCTAACTTAGAAGTTGTTTGTGTTGACAACGCTTCAACAGACAACACCTGGACAGTACTTCAAGAATTAAAGCAGAAATACCCAAAGATTATAATAGCCAGAAATGAAACAAATCTAGGACCGGTAAAAAACTGGTTCCGAGCTCTTGAACTATCTTCAGGTGATTACATAAAGTTTTTATGGTCAGATGATGAAATGACCGCAGACTGTATAGAAAAACTTGCAGCCGGTTTTGAACGGAACATTGCTTTTGCATATTCAATAACAACTGTTCATAATGTGGATGAGAATACAAATCAGAATTATTATCATCTCGGTAAAACTGATTTTTATCCATCAGGATTCTTTGTTCAGGCAACTTTTTCTGACGACTACTCTACACCGGTTTCTCCCGGCTGCGCACTTTTTTCCAGGAAAGCAGTAACAAACAATCTCAAACTTACTTTTGAAAACGACATGAATTTGAATTTTCCGCGATACGGTTCAGGAAACGATTTGTATTTATTTCTTCAGTCAACTGAAGATTATCCTGAAATCTACTTTGTAAACGAGCCCTTATCCATATTCAACAACGGCAATGATTCTTTGTCGGGAGTAAATAAACTTGATACATACTATGCGTTTGTACGTGCAATGTTTTTAAACGATAACAAAGAAAAGTATCCGCAGGAGTACAAAAAATACCTTACAATGCTCAAATTTAACGATATCAAAGAATACCGACAAATTTCAAAACAATACAAATTTCGAATTGATTACAAAGTTATGTATAAGACGATAATAGATAGATTGAAATCAAAATTAAACCAGGTAAAATAAATTACTAGGGAATATAAAATCAAGCCTGCAAAAACATTCTGAGACCGTAGGTCGAAGCTGTTTTTGCAGGCTGTTTTATATTCCCTTTATTTTAATCTGCATATGTTTTTATTGTTTCTATATATTTTTCCGGTAATCCTATATCATAACTCCTGCCATCTACAAGGAAGCCTCTCATACCGATTTTTTCCATTGTCTGTTCAAGCGCATCTGTAAGCTGGAATTCACCCTGACTTGTTTTTCCGGTTTTGATATTTTGTTCAAGCTCTTCAAAAACTTCTTTTGTCAGAATGTACTGACCGAATACGGCATAATAGTTTTCACTTTCTTTTTTTGTTGCAACCTTCAAATACTCCTGCGCATAATCTTCGGCCGGTTTTTCACAAAAAACAGATAGTTTAAGTACTGTCTGTTCTTTGTCTTCCCATTCTCCTGCCATAATTCCGTAATGAACCACATCCTTTTTTGGCACTCTGTGCATTGAAACAACAGGGAGTCCACAAAGTTCATAAGCATCGATCATCTGTTCCATGCAGTTTTTATTCTGATTGCTACGATAAATCATATCCCCGAGCAGCAATAAAACCGGCTCATTATCACAAAAATCCCTGCACATAAAAACCGCATGACCAAATCCTTTGCGTTCTTTTTGAACAACATAGGTTACCCTGTTCTTTAAGTTTTCCAGCAAATCCTCATACCGCTTTTTTTCTTCAGGCAGTTTTTCATAGTATTCCGCACTAAGAGAACTGAAGAAAGAGTCATAAAGTGACTTCTCACCTTCAGCTACAACAAGACAGATCTTTTCTATTCCTGCATTAGTCAGCTGTTCAAGCAGAATGAGTATTGCAGGTTTAAGGATTCCGTCCTTATCCATTACAGGGAAAAAATCTTTTTTGATGATTTTTGTCATCGGGAACAAACGGGTCCCAAAACCGGCTACAGGAATAATGGCTTTTTTAACGGCTTTTTTAGGCTTGAGTGTAAGCGGAAAACCGTTCATGTTTTTTTCTTTTTTAAGATAATCTATTATCTTTTTCTGGCATTCCTCATCCTTAGCAAGAAACTGAACCGTGCCGTCTCCCTGGGAACCAACTCCCTTGCTACCCCAAATCCACTGTTCAAGAGTTTTATCATTCAGAACTGAATGCAGAACCGGGGATGAAAGTTCTTCAGGACAAGCAGGTGCTACCTTTTTGTCAAAGTTTTCCTGATAATTCCTCATAATCTTTCCGTATTCTACAAGATTACCCTGTTCAAGAGAACTTATTCCCTTTTTTATAAAAATTTCATTATCAGGTCCTAATGCCTGCTGTACATCCTCATCCAGCTTTGACTGCGCAAACGGGAAGGACTTGTTCAAATCACCCAGTATTTTTACGGTATCTTTGTGACTATTCAAATCTGCAACTACAAAATACATAGGAACTTTTAATTTCAAAGGTTTTACGCTTATCTCATTCCCAGTAAAGGTCATGTTTACAGGATTTACACCATAAGCGCATGCCTGATCAAGACGACCGCATCGTGATGGCGTGCGCTGCTCGCCAAAGTATGCAACGGCCATTTCGCCCATCGTATTCAGGTTCAAGCGGTACAAAACATTAAAAGCACGTGCGACAAGCACACAGATTGCGGCAGAAGATGAAAGCCCGCTCTTTATGGGTAGATCCATCTTTGTTATGTTTATTCTTAAACCGCCGACGTTATAATTTTCATTAATATATGAAGCAACACCCGCAACATAAGAAAAAAAGCCTCCCTCATTGGCAATAGTCTTAAGCTTTTCGGTATCCATCGCGCATTCCAGCTTCTGTCCTTTGTAAGCAGGAATCCTGCTTTCTACAATAAATGAATCTGCTTTTTCAACTTTCGCCCATATGCCCTGCTCTATTCCGGTAACAATTGCCTGTCCGGGAACAATTTTCGCATTCAGTGTTCTATAAAGTCCTGCCCAGTCAGAATGTTCACCAATAAGGCACAATCTTCCGGGAACGAATAATTCAATTGATTTTTCCATATTTCTTTATTCTACCTTATATCGTCTTTACCCAGCTGACCATCTTTTCAATACCTTCGCGTGCTGTAACTTTTGGAACCCAGCCGATTTTGGAATTAATCTTTGTTGTATCAGCCACAAAAACTTTCTGATCTGAACAGCGGACAGGCAGCTGTGTGTATTTCATTTTGATACTAAGCATCTCATTCAGCATATCAAACAGTTCCAAAAGACTCAACGACTGTGCCATTGTTCCGCCTATGTTGTAGGCATTACCACAAACTTTGTCTACGTTCTGTAATGCAGTATAATAAAGGCTTATCATATCATCCGCATGAAGAATATCACGTACTTGCTTTCCGTTGCCAGAAATCGTAAATGGTTCTGCCTTCGGGTTATTGTAAAGCTCAATCGCTTTAGCCACGAACCAACCCACCCAGCCCTGATCATAAGTAGCAAACTGACGCGAACCGTACATTGAAGAATGGCGGAAAACAGTTGTCTTTATTCCGAAAATTCGGTAAAAATCCAGCATATACTGGTCAGCTGCACCTTTTGAACAACCGTACGGAGACCTAAAATCGAGCGGTACAGATTCATCAAAACCGTTAGGGAACTGCTTACATGTATAGCGCTTTTCACCTTCTTCGTAATCATATTGTTCCAAATCACCGTATACTTTGTTTGTAGATGAAAAAAACACAGCTGTATCAGGACTGTATTTACGTAATGAGTCCAACAAGTTCAACGCTCCCATTGCGTTAATCTCAAAATCCTTGTAAGGATTTTCTATAGAAGTTGTCATTGCAACCTGTCCCGCCAAGTGGAACACAGCGTCATATTTTCCGTTTTTTATTACAGTTTCAACATCGTTTTTGTTACGGGTATCTCCGTGAATAAATGTGAAATTTCCAAGACTCTTAAGCCACTCAAGGTTTTGGGAGGAACCGAGACGTGATAGATTGTCGAATATTGTAATATCATATCCGTTTTTAATACCGTAAGAAGCAAGGTTGCTACCTAAAAAACCACAGCCGCCGTTAATTAGTATTCGCATTTTTTAATATCCTCCACTATTTTTTTCATACCGTCTTTCCATGTTGTTATATCTTTTGTGTATCCGAGATTTCTTAATACACAGAGATCCGCCCTTGTACTTGGCTCATTGAGCCGTGACGGAATTGCACCAAAGTTTATCATTGATTTTGAATTCGTTATTGTTTTAAGATATTCCAAGATTTCTCTGATTGAAGGACTTTCGCCCGAACCAACTGGTATAGAAATAAATGATTCAGATATATTAGCTGTCGTAAGAAATGAAAGAATATCTACCGCATCTTTTTCAGAAATATAATCGCGATGCTGTGTTCCTTCAGTAACATCAACATCCTCATTTTTAATTAATTTACGAATTGTTCGCGGAATAAAGCGGTTTTCAGGCTCATCACTCCCATAAAAAGACTCAAGCAGCACATTCAAAAACTGAACCTTGCCGAGATTTGCGAAAAACTCTCCTAATTCGGAAAATTGTTTTTTTGTAAGTGAATACAAGTTCAAGTTTGAAGGCAGACTCGTACCTATGTTTATAAAACGAACAAGTTTACCAGTTAGAGTCCCTGAATGAATAGTTGCTTTTAATAAAGCTGAAGGAAAAGTATAATTTGAATCTACAGTCCTCTCCAGAAATTTTGCATCCGTTTCATAACAGCATGTGGTGGAAAAAACACAATCAGGCTTAAAACTTTCAACCGCAACAAACAAATCATCGGAAATCAATTCACATACGGATATTTTTTCACCATACTTTTTTTGAATCTCTGATAATCTGTCAGAACTTTTCCGTGTTATTGCCAGTATTTGATTATTTTTTTCTGCCAGTACCTTTATCAATCTATATCCCAGATAACCGTTAGCACCTGAAACAGCTATTTTCATTGAATTGAACCTCAATCAATAAAAGTATAGATTAGAAGTTGAAAAAAATCAATTTTCTCGGTTCTTTTTTAATGAATGAATCATAATCTTTCGCTATGTGCCCAAAATCAATAACTTGATAGCCAAGAGCCGATAAATCCCAAGCCAAAAGCTTTGACACAGGCCCAAGAATTGCTATTATCAGCTTATCTTTTGAAATTTTCTTTGCTTTATCAAGAATTTCATCGTAATAGTCAAATGAATGTTCGGATGGACCATAAAGAAGTATGAAACTTTTCTATCCTTTTTTCAAGTATTAATTCAGCTCAACACCATATTATAACATATTATTCCAATAACCCCGTATCTTTTTAGTTTTATATAATTTTTGCAGGAGTAAAACTTCTTTCTTCACTTGCAAAACTCTTTTTTTGATTTTATAATAAAATTTATGCATCTTTTATTAAAGATAGTTTTTAAAATCTTTCCTTTTTTACGCCCCAAAATAAAATCCATCAGCATTGACGACATTAAAGAACTTTCTAAAACAAAAATTACCGACAAAGAAATTTTTTCCATTGATAGAGGTTATGATATTTATGGGAATTTTCATGAAGATTTTAATCAGGATTCCTATACTGCAACGATTCCTGAATTATATGTATATACATTAAAAAACGGAATGGTTGAAAATGGATTGGAAGAAATCTATACATCAAAAAAACAAGTTATTAAAGAATATACAACACAGGAAACAAACCCCAGAATCGGAGAATTTTTTCCTACAAATCCTGTAAAAAAACTAAAGGGATCTTTAGCATATTTTAATCTTTCAGGATTAGAAAATTTTTATGGACATTTTTGGTGCGAATACATTTCACAAATCTACTTGTTATGGAAATCAGGAATTAAAGCTGATTACTATGTTTTTACACAGGAATTACCGTTTCAAAAAGAATTTGTTTCCTTAATTTGTAAAACATTCAATATTCAGCAAAACAAATTAATTACACTTCCCAAAGGTACTATATTAAAACCTGATACGCTAATATTCACATCACTTATAAATTCCAAAAAGAAAATTCTTTTAAAAAATAGAACTTTTTTTAACAAAGTCTATATGCCTTCATTTGTAAAAGATGTATACAGACTTCTGGCAGAATCTATACCAGCGAACAATGAGTATGGCGAAAAAATATATATATCACGAGAAAAAATGGATGTACGTAATAGTACAAATGAAAAAGAAGTTCAAGACATTGTAACAAAAAAAGGATTTGTTGTAATACATCCGGAAGATTTTTCTGTTGCAGAACAAATTGCAATATTTAAAAATACAAAATATCTTATTGCTACATCCGGATCAGGTGTATCATCTTTTTTCGTTACCCAAAAACAAAATGCAAAAATATTATTGTTTTTCCCATATTATTGTCCGGATACACATTATAAAATTCTCTCATCCATATGCAATATAAGCTATGATTATATTCGGTGCAATTCATCAACAGTTGTTATTGAAGGAGAACCGAGAGAAGATAATCTTACTGTTGATTTAGAAGGTCTTAAATTCTTTTTGGATAGTATTAATTAATAAAATCATAGATTATTGCAGCAGATTTGCATCTTTTAAGTCCTGCATAATCTGGGCCGTGAACTTTTTTTCGCCGTATATATTGAGATGTGCAGGATCATTGAACAATGAATAATTTGTCGAGTATTCAATATTATCTGAATAATCAAGATAAATTATATCCGTATACTTTTGTTTCAATACATCAGTAAAGCGATAAAATGTTTCAAAAAAATCAGCTTTGGCAAATCTCTCATTAAGACAATCCATTATTGGTGTTGAAACTAATACAGGAACTATATCTTTTTCCATACACAAATCTATAATTTTTGAGACAGCTTCAATATTATATTGAAATCCTTCCTCACCTTTTTCAACATTAGAATCATTCCCTAACCACCAATTAGCATAAAAATCAACTAATTCGGTTATTTCCTTTGATGAATGAGTAGTTTTGGGAATAATTTCCATTTTAGTGTTCATAGTCAATAATTTTTTCCATACATCTATTTTAGAAAATAATGGGAAACACTTATATAACAAGTATTCGTGAAATTTCCAACCAGGTATATTGTCTCTATTAAGAAAAGTGTAATATCTGAAATTATTTTCTTTTTCTATTCTAGTTATATTGAAATATGAAATAGGAATTAATAGAACAGCATTGGGAGCAAAATTATCCGCATATTGTTTTAATATATAATAGTTAAAAATATGATGTTGCCACTGCAAATTGAAGTTGAACGATACATATTCTTCAAAAGGTTCATAATAAAATGCATCCCCATGCGAAGACCCTAAATTAGCAAGTTGAATATTATCAGGAACATTATTAAATTTTGATTCTTCTCTTTCCTCTGTCCAATAATACGAATGTTTATAAATAAAATTCAATACAAAAAGAAGAATTATAAACGGCAGAACAACAGATAAAACTTTTATAAGAAATCTTTTCATTGTAACAAAATCACTCCTCTAACAGTCCGGCATTCTTCAAATCCTGCACAATCTGGGCTGTGAACTTTTTTGCTCCATATATGTTAAGATGTGCAACATCCCCGAACAGAGTACTATCATTAGCATATTCTCTGCTTCTTGAGTAATCAAGATAGAGCAATGAGGAATACTTTTTTTGTAATTCATCTGTAAAATTACAAAAAGTATCAAAAAACCCCGCCTGTGAATATAAATTGTTTAAAACATCTATCTGCGGAATACTTACTATAATAGGAACAATATCCTTTTTATAGCAAAAATCTATTATTCTAGACATCATTTCTATATTATATTCAAAACCTTTTTTTCCTTGTTCTGCTTCATTTTTTTCTGTCCATGACAAAAATGTTTCTTTACTCTGTATAGCAAGATCATTTTCAGAAATAGGTATTTTTTGGGAAATGAGTATAGGAGAATTTGCTTCTGTCATACAAAGTTTTTTCCAAATTTCTTTTGTATAAAAAACAGGTAAAACTTCTACCTTCAGCCAATCTTTTATATTCCAATCAGGAAAATTACCTCTGTCCAAAATACCATAATAATTTTGGCAAACATCTTTTTCTATACGTGTAATGTCAAAATATGCAATTGGAATAATCAATACAGCACCTGGAGCTAATTGATCAGCATACTGTTTTAATACATAATAATTGTATTTATTATGTTGCCAAGGCAGTGCAAAATTAAAGCATTTGTACTCGGGGAAATCGTCATAATTAAAGCTGCAATGTCCCTGAGAAGAACCTAAATTTGCAAGCTCAATCTCATTGGGTACATTTAAAAATTTCGACTGCACACGCTGAGTTTTCCAGTAAAAGGATTTTTTGTATGCGTAATTTATTACAAATAACAGCAAGACAAATGGAAGAATTATTAATACAATTTTTGTTAAAAATCTTTTCATTAATTATAAAAACTAAAACTGAAAATAAATGAATTCCTGTGCTTCAAATAGACCTGCATCAACCATATAATAAAAAACAAATGCAAAAACAGCATAATACAAACTCCATCTTACAAGCAGCGGCTTTTCTCTTATAAGTTGACAACCAGTCTTGTTTCTTGCAACAAGTGATACCACTGTGATAACAGCAATAAATAATATGAAAGATGCAAGAGTCCTTTTGTAAAAACCCAGAGTATACGGTCTGAAAAATCCCTCTCCAAATCCTATAGTACCATTCAAAAGCCCTGTTACAGACAGAACAATCTCTTTAGGAAACAAGAATAATTTTTGCACTGCGAGCAATGCATCTGCCGTTGTAGAAGCCCTGAAAAAAATCCATGCAAAGCAAACCAATACAAACGTAAATGCAGTCTGGATAAACTGCCACCATCGTTTAGTCTTACCATCTTCTGATATAATGCTGGCTTTGCTTAGCAAAGCTATACGAAACGGTTTTGTTATTACACCGATAACCTGATACAAGCCGTGTATCGCACCCCACAGAACAAAGTGGAATGCAGCACCGTGCCACAAACCGCTTATCAAGAATGTAACAAAAAGATTAAAACATCGTCGCAATGTGCTGCAGCGACTGCCACCAAGCGGAATATACACATAATCCTTGAACCAAGTTGAAAGCGAAATGTGCCATCGTCTCCAGAATTCGGCAATGCTTTTAGAAAAATACGGACGTTCAAAGTTCCGCATAAGTTTGAATCCAAGAACTTGCGCCGCACCAATCGCAATATCCGAATAGCCGGAGAAATCACACAAAATCTGGAATGCAAAAAATACTGTTGCAATTGCAATCGCTGTTCCCGAGGAACCTGCAATGTCGGCATAAACAAGATCCGTATACCGGGCAAGCTGCCCTGCTACAACAACTTTCTTGAACATACCATAAGCCATCAGCTTTAAGCCGTCTGTCACTCTGTCATAATCGAAAGAATGGTCAACCTTAAATTGTGGAAGCAGATTGCCTGAACGTTCGATAGGACCGGCAACAAGCTGCGGGAAAAAAGTAACAAAAAGAGCATATGTTATAAAGCTGTGCTCAGCCTTTACAGTTCCACGGTATACATCAATCGAATAACCGAGAGCCTGAAAAGTATAAAAGCTTATTCCTACCGGAAGCAGTACGGAAAACGCAGGAAGTTTTGCCTGCATTCCGATTTTGGAACAAATAAACTGAACAGTATCAGTAAAGAATCCGTAATATTTAAAAAAGAACAGTATCAGAAGGTTTATTACTAAAGAAGCCGTTAAAATCATCTTCTTTTTATGAACTGACTCAGAGGCTTTTTCCATTAAAAGACCGCTTGTCCAGGTGATAACGACAGATGTTAAAATCAAAAGCAGATAAGTCGGATTCCAGCATGCATAAAAGAAAAGGCTTGCGACAAGCAGCAGAAAGCGGCTGATAAGATTATTACGAATTTTGTGAGTACATACAAAATAAAGAACCGCTACAATCGCAAAAAACACATAAAACTGTACACTGTTAAAAAGCATATTATTATATCTCCATCAGTCGTCTATGCAAATAAACCTGTGAATGCTTTCAAGATTCCGGGGTTCTTTGTTTATAAATGAATTATAATCCTTTGCAATATGTCCAAAATCAATAGCTTGATATCCAGCGGAAAACAAATCCCATGCGATAAGCTTTGCAGTAGGACCAAGAATTACAATTATCAGCTTGTCTTTTGATATGGCTTTTGCCTTTGCAAGAATCTCATCATATTGGTCAAACGCATTTTCTGTCGGTGCATACAGGTATTCTACCGACTTAGCACAATCAAAAATATTATAGCTGATATTGTTAAAACTCCGCTCCCCGCAAATTATCACAATATCACGGTTTTTCCAAATTTCTTTGATATGCTCAAAATATGAAGTAAAATCATACTCCTTAAAAGTGTTATAAAGATGGCTCATAGCAGTAGCAAGATATTCATAATTTTCTGAACAAAATGAAACAAGCTTTTCTTCGTTCAGCATTATATAATCTTCAAAGAATTTTGGAAAAATTAAATTGTTCCAGTCTGAAAAATCGTAATACTCCCGCCCTATCGCTATTTTGATGTTTCGTTCATTAGCAGAAGGCTCAAAACAACTCATCAGAATCTCTCTCAAACGTTTTGATAACAGCGGATTGTATTTTTGATATGGGATATCGCCACCGTTTATGATATTAAACTCTCCATCACCGAACCGGCACAATGAACATCTGTTTTTTATTATGTACTCAATTGAGTCTTCGTAATTCAAAATATTCGCTTTTAATGAAACAAGCTTATGCTGTTGCATTTCTTTGAACAAGCGTATTTTTCTTGTTTCTGGAATATATCCAATATTTGCCCATTCGCTCGTACTTTTTAAATCCCACAAATTATTTTTGCATAAAAATTTCAAGTTTTTGAATAAAGTTTTTAAGAACAAAAAAATCTCCTTATTTTGTTAATAAATATTGTAGTATTAGTTCAAAAAAAGCAAGGCTATCATTAATTAACATGAAACAATCGGAATTTATCATTACAATATTCCAACTCGAATTGTCTTCCAGATATTTCAATAAAAGTATCAGCTACACTTTCATCCGTAAGTATATTCTTTCGTTCTACATCTACCGGTATCTCAAAATTGTGAAGATAATAATCTGCTTTATCTGAATCAGCTATAATATGCTTAGTGTATAAATAAAGTTCTGTAGGACTTCTGAAAATAAAAGTTCTATCTTCAGGAATATTTTTGTTAATATATTCCCAAATATCCTGTGCTTCAACAGAATATGAATGCCCATTCTTCTTGATTGCATCTTTAAAATTCTCTGTATAAAACGGAAAAATTGAAACTGTAAACATTGCACAAAACATTATCACTGAAAATTTTCCTATAATTGTTAATACTGTTGCAGCTTTTTCGTTAAAACAGTCTTTTATGGATTTTGCTCCGTATGCACAAAATACTGCAAGCGAAATATAAAGCGGCATATAAAAGCGAAAATCACAAAATGCTTTCCAAAGACAATAAATTATTGTATTACCAATAGTAAAAATTATAATAATTGCAAGCTTTTTCCAATTTTTTATTATCCCGTACAAAGCCAATAATAATGACAAATAAAATGATGTTTTACTCAATTCATTAAATTGATGAAAAACCTCATTCCATGCAGAACTATAAAATCTGTACATAAAATGAAAATGAGAAAAATTTTCCAAAATAACTTTAAAAGATAAGTTATCCAGATAAAAAGAATCGTATCTTGGCAAAGTAGGATATATAATAGTTTGTATTACTACAAAAGCTATAAATACTATATACGGAACTAGATGTAGTTTCCAATCAATTTTGTAATAACCATTAACCAATACACCAAAAAATTTTGAATTGTGTAAAAATTTTGATATGCAGATTAAAATCTGCATGGAAAAAAGCGTAAGAAAACAAACCAATCCATTCATACGGCATTCATATGCTATAAAAAAACAAAAACCTAATAAAACTGCTTTTAAATATTTCTTTTTTGATTCACTGAAATATATATTATATATCAAAACAATACTAAACAATGACAATACCATACAGGGAGTATCTGACATTGTATGGTTCTGCCAGTTTGAAAGTGTGAAGTTCAGGCAAAAAAGACATGAAACAAATAAAGAAATCGAAATATCTTTTATAAGCCAAAATAAAAAATTGAAGAAGATTACGACAAAAATTGCATACAAAAGAACATTTACAAATTTAATCGCATAATAATTCATACCAAAAATCTTATATGGAATTGCAATTAAACTTGGATATCCGATTGCATATCTTATACAAAGGTCAGGATTTGACATACGTGTAAAATCAGTTTTATAAGTATTCTCTGCCATTGCTTTTGCAATAGCAACATAGGCCGGATCGTCCAATCCATAAACAATACCGTCATACAGAACAACTGTTTGTACTAATAATGAGATTACAAAAAGAAGTAATGATATTAATATCATTGTTTTTTTTAAGTCAAATTTTTCTGATTTTGTGTATTTATAACAAACGGAAGACGCCAGCCAATAGAAAGCAAAACTTGAGGTTGTCACTAAAGTATATAAAAGAATTGTATTCCAGAATTCGTAGTTCAAGTTTTTGTGTAATGCAAATTCTGCCAAATTTATAATATTTGTCCTACAAATCGGCAGCATTAGTAAACATGAAATTAATAAAATAAAACTCAAAAGTACATAAAAATGTTTTTTGAATTTATTTTCTGTTCTTAATAATTCAAGCATATTATTTTCCTTCAATCTTATTATTTCTCTCCGGGAAAACTAAAATCCGTCGCAACAAAAAGTTTCCGAAAAAGCCAGCGACAGCTGCAATTGTCTTTGCCCAGCCGGAAGCCATTCCTGCAGAAACAAGGCCGTATGTGACAATAAAGTCAAGCCCGCCCATGACAGCAAGAGTGATGATGTAGGCAAAGAATTCACCGATGCCGCTCCACCGGGCCTTGTGGCGGAACAATATCGAAATGCACAGCAGATAGTTGACCAGTGCAGAAACGATGAATGCAGAAACGACAGACGGCGTGAAAGCAATTCCGCATTTCTTTAGAATGAGAAATGTTATAATGTTGCAGATTGCACTGAAAGTTCCTATGAAGAAATAAAGGATAAGTTGCATCGGCAAAGGCGCGGTGCTGGCGCTGTAGTGCATGATGCAATAGAGCGCACGCACGCCGTCCTTCCAGTTTATTTTCTTGCCTTCCTCAACCGTACGAGGGTTGTAGTGGATTGCACATTCATACACGCGGTAGCCGCCCCTAGCGACAGCAGCAGTTACTTCCGGCTCAAAACCGAAGCGGTTCTCTTTCAGGTTGGGCGCGATTTCCTGTATTACTTCTCGGCGGAAAAGCTTATAGCATGTCTCCATGTCAGTTATGTCAAGGTTCGTGAACATATTGCTGAAAGCCGTGAGCGACTTGTTCATTTTGGTGTGCCACCAGTAAAGCACACGGCGTGTATCCGGCAGAAGGTAGCGGCTGCCGTATACTACATCAGCCCTGCCGTCAAGAAGCGGCTCAAGCATTGTAAGGTAGTCTTCCGGATTATATTCCATGTCGGCATCCTGAATGCCGACAAAATCGCCTGTTGCCTTGAGAAAACCGGTGCGGAGGGCCGCACCTTTTCCCATGTTCTTCTCGTGGCTGAAATATTTTACTGTATTTGGAAATTGTTGAACCAAGTTGCGTGCGGCAGTGTCGCTGTTGTCGGTAGAACAGTCATTAACGATAACAAGTTCAAGTGAAAGTATATCAGAAATCAGCGATAAGCATCTTTCAACGATGTTGGCGAGCGTCTTTTCTTCATTATAGCATGGAATTATAAGGCTCAGTTTGTGCATAATAATAAACCAATGATATAAATTGTATAACAAAACTTGTACATTATCCAGACCTCAATAGATTTTATTTAAAAATCGAATCTAGCGAAAAACACTAAATTCTGTTATAATATCAACAATGTCAGATTTGAATTTTATACTTATTGTAAAGAATCTACCAAGCATTATATTCCCAAAAGCTGTACATATTTGAGGAAAGGATACTTATTTTGTTGAAAAAAAGAATATTATATTGTATATTTTTATTATCGATTTTTTAAATAATATCTCTATGTGTAATTATTTAAATAAATCTTTATTCAATAAAAATGCAGGTAATTATGAAATCAAAAATAGATTTGGATAAAAGTATAATATTAATCTCACTTTTGTATATTATTTTACCAATAATAATTTTCTGCTATGGTTGGCTTAAAATATACATTGCAATACCAGCATCAATTGTATTTTTTTATGTGGCATACAAAGCATTTATTAATATAACGAAAGAGTCAGTTAAAATTATAAAGTGTGATAATATAAAATTTTGGATAATTTCCGGTGTTGTAATCGGTTTTTGGGTATATTTATCTGGTATTGGTGGAGGAACATACCAAAATGGAGATTTTTGGGTAAGAAACCCAATGTACCGGGATCTTTGTGATTATTCTTGGCCAGTAGTCTTTGATTTAAAGAATCAATCATTATTTGTACAGCAAATTCTAGGAACATCTGACAAAGTAGTATTTTCATACTATTTTTCTTGGTGGCTTTTGCCTGCTTTCCTATCAAAATGTTTTTTGCTTGGAGAAATTGGAAGAAATAATTTACTCTTTATTTACTCAGTAATTGGAGTTTTTTGTGTTTTCTATAATATGGTAAGATACGAGAAAAAGATATCATATATAATTTTATCTGTATTTATTTTTTTTAGTGGGTTAGATTTCCTCGGATTATTCCTGAAAAATGCAAAAATCCCTGTAATAACAACAGAGCATATAGAATGGTGGTCATCATATTTTCAACTTTCATCAAATACAACTTTGTTATTCTGGGTATTTAATCAAGCAATACCTACTTGGCTTATTACAATTTTATTTATGCAGATGGATACAAAAAATAGTATAGGTCTTTCTGCTTTAAGCTTTGCGTATTCGCCGTGGGCAACATTAGGTGCAGTTCCTTTAGCAATAGGTAAAAATATTGGTCAAAATCAAGAAAAGAAATGTTTTAGAAATCTTTTTTCTATCCAAAACATATTAGCAAGTATAACAATGTTAATCATCTACGGATTATTTTATACTTGTGGTAAAGGCGGTGAAAGCAGCAGTGAAACTACAGGTTTTATTTTTTCTTTGCACTTTCCTGCATCAAAAGTGCTTATAAATCTCATAGTATTTCTTTTTTGTGAAATTATTATTTTTTATATTGTTATGGGGAAATCAATACAATATAAAAAATTTTATATAATCAGCCTTCTTGAATTTATCATTTTTCCATTATTTAAAGTTATACAATATAGTTGGTTGATTCGAGGTCTTATTCCAGCATCATTTATTCTTATGATGTATTGTATAGATTTTTTACTAAATGATGAAAAAACAAAACAGCATGAAATTAGGAAAAGAATACTTGTGGTTGTTTTGATAATTGGATCTTTTACACCTCTTTCAGAATTGTTACGATCTACTTCAAAAACAATGCAATATGGAACTGACAGAAATGAAATTGTGTATTCATTTGGAAATATTAAATTTGAAAATGAACGTACAATAAAAGCTATACAAGATCAATATATAAAATATGATTACATGAATTCATTATTTTTTAGATATTTAGCTAAAAATTCTAATTCTGATAAACAATTGGAATAAGTATATGGAAAAGCTTTTACGATGCTAATTATGTGAAAAATAATTAATATAATGTGCTTAAGTCAGCTCTTATTTTAACCTACAAATAAATTTTATAATAGCTGGGTTTTTAAAACACCAATTATCTGTGTTAACTTCATCACTCCTATAATATCCAAATTTTTTCAATACATTTATAATTTGATCGGTTGGTTCTGATTGACATAAAATATAAATAGATTCAAAAGATTTATCCATAAGATTATTTTCAAATTCTTCTTCTGAATAACTTTTTAACAAACAAATCTGATTAATTGAATCAGCTTCTTTATCGTGTGTCATATAAAAAGCAAATGTCGATACATTTATTGGTTCAACGAATATACATTTATTAGGTTGATTTATATTTTTCAAATATTCATATGCTTCACGCACATAACATTTTTTATAATGAGGTAATAAGGCATTGTCTAGTCTTGTAATGCATAAAAAAAGTACACAAATTACAAACAGCAAATTTATAGTTTTTGTGAGCATTCCCTTGTTATCTAATTGTCTGAATAAAATTTCAAGTGAATATAAAAAGAAAAGAGCAAGTAATGAACAGAATGACATACCCCATCTGTTACCAAATCCCTCTGAATAATATATTTTATAAATATTATATCTGACAGCAAGATAGTAAGATGTCCAGGCAAATAATGTTGCAGCTAAGATTGCATAAAAAATATAAAAATTTGATTTTTTTCTTGAACAAATAGTAAACACTAAAGAAATTGAAAAAATAAAACATAATAGAACAGTAAGATATCTTCCAAAAAACCAGGATCCCGTATCTATAAAACTAACAATATAATCTAAAAAAATATTTCTATTAAAAATATTATAACTATGATCATTAGATGTTATATAACCAAGTACCTGTCTTCTAATAAAAAAGAAAAATAAAGGTAATACAAAAACTACTACACACAAAAAAGCACAAAATAGAAATAATAAAATGTTTTTCTTTTTTACTTCATCTTTTTTATTAATAAAAGCTCTGAAAAACAGTATAATGCCTGTACCCAAAATAATAAAGCATGCCCCATACTGGCTGTAAATAGATAATACAGCAAAAACAAAATATAAAATTACATTTTTACATGAATAGTTTTGTAATGATCTGTAGAAAAATAAAATCATCCAACAAATAAAACAGAAAAGGCAGGTGTATTCGGCAGCTTCCTGAGCATAATATATAAAATTCTGTCCCATTCCAAAAATGAATGTAATAATACAGCTCGGTATTATTTCAAAAAATTCTCTGCAAAGAATAAAAAATGCTATATCTCCTACAATAAAACATATTGTACCAAAAAATTTGAACCAAAATTCCGTATCTAATATTTTTAGCCATAAAAACATTAAAAAATTATATAAAGGTGGTTGAATAGTAGAGCAGATGCGTTCATACATATTTGGTTTTAAAATATCATATGTAACACCAGAAATATTCTTTGAAACCCAATACTCAATGCCTTCATCCGACCAGATAGATGATTCTGTACATTTGAATATATAAAAAAACAATAATGATCCAAAAAGAAATATTATACTTCCATATTCAACAAATTTATTGTTATTGTTATTGTAATAATATATAAAATAAAAGGTTAAGATTATCAGAGAAAAAGATATTATATATATTCTTTGTATCCAAACTTTTGGATCAGCCAACGAATCACCTTTTAATTCTGTTATTACCCTAATTAATATATTTTGAAAATAAGGAATTAAAAGTAATATTGCACCAAACAAAGTAAAAATAGATACAATTGTTACAAATTTTTCCTTTGCCTTTTCATCCATTTTTATCATGTTCATATTTCATTCCTTTTTTGAGTTTTCTAAAATCCCAAAGTGATTTCCATCCGATTTTTATGATTTTGGAAATGTTTATTGAATTGACACCACCTTGCCGTGGCTTAAAAGAAATCTTATTGAAAGTTATCTTTTCGTTGTAATACGAAAAATAAGTCGTAATCATGATATTCGGAATGTTATAATCTGGTGAAAGCCGGTAGAGATATTTTTTCAAGATTTCTGTATTCATAAGTCTGAACGGAGCATTTGCATCAGGTATCTTTACACCAAAATATAGTTTGAGAAGCAGACATACAACTTTTTCTACAAAAGCACGGCTTTTGCCGTCTCCGCGGCTAATACGCATACCAAAAATACCGTCATATTTTGAACGGAGATTCCAGAAAGCTTCAAATTCATCTGGATTTGTCTGACCGTCTGAATCAGTCTGAAAAATCCAGTTTGCCCCACTTTTGATTGCATAATCATAAAGGGCAATTACTTTTTCTCCGTGATATTTTCCTGTATTACTTAAAACCATAATTTTGGAAAATTCTTTCTGTAAGTAAGTAAGAATCTCGTGTGTTTTGTCAGTACTTCCACTATCAGCTATAACTATTCGTGATAATTCGTCTTTTCCTTTAAGAATCGCATACCAGGATTTTACAACATATTCAATATTGTCTTCCTCGTTATATGCCGGAAGAACTATATATAAAATATCACTCATTTTTCTGTTTCCATAATTGTTTCAAAATCATTCATAGCTTTTTCAATTACATCATCCATATCGTAATATTTGTATTCTGCAAGTCGTCCACCAAAAATCACTTTTTTTGCCTTTGTTGTGGCAAGATTTGCATATTTTTTATAAAGCAGTGTATTTTTGCCATCATTGATGGGATAAAATGGCTCAGCACCATCAATCCATTCAGATGGATATTCTTTTGTAACAACTGTTTTATTGTTATGGTAAGACGGATTTTCAGGTTCGAAATGTTTGTGTTCTATAATTCGGGTAAAAGGCTGTTCATGGCTTGTATAATTCACAACCGCATTACCTTGAAAATTTTGAGTATCAAGGATTTCTGTTTCAAAACGGACAGTACGGTAATCAAGTTTTCCAAAACAATAATCGAAAAACTCATCAATCTTCCCGGTAAAAACGATTCTTTCTGCCATACTCTCCCATTTTTCACGGTCAAAAAAGAAATCCATGTTAGTGACAGTTTCAATACCTTCAAGCAGGCTTTCAATAAGTCTGTTGTAACCTCCAACAGGTATTCCCTGAAAAGAATCGTTAAAATAGTTGTTATCAAAGGTAAATCGAACAGGGAGTCGTTTAATTATAAATGGAGGTAGTTCTGTACAAGCTCTGCCCCATTGCTTTTCGGTATATTCTTTGACAAGAATTTCATAGATATCTCGTCCTACCAGAGTTATTGCTTGTTCTTCCAGATTTTTTGGAGAAATATTGTTTAAATAAGCTTTTTGTTCTTCAATTTTTGCCTGAGCCTGTTGTGGAGTTGTACAACCCCATAAAGCATAAAAAGTATTCATATTAAAAGGCAGGTTATAAAGTTTACCATTATAATTTGCTAAAGGAGAATTTGTATAACGGTTAAAAACGACAAATTGATTTACAAAATCCCAGACTTTTTTATTTGATGTATGAAAGATGTGAGCACCGTAAGAGTGGACATTAATTCCTTCTATTAAATCGCAGTGAATGTTACCTCCAAGATGATTCCGTTTTTCAATTACAATACATTTCATGCCTTGTTGTTTTGCAAAATAAGCTATTGTTGCCCCATAAAGACCGGAACCAACTATCAAGAAATCAAATTTGTGTTTTTTTTCCATACTTATTAATGACTAGAAACAATATCCAAATAAAATTACATTATTATACTTCTTTTTTTTTATTAAGTCAAAATTGAAAATGCGCAATTAATTACAGCATTATATGGTGGAACTATCTTTAAATTTTGATTAATTTATTTTTCATGGATTTGTTCTAATATCTCTTTAGTAATGATTTTATAAACAAACGGATCACCATGATATCCATCTGAAAAATTATATGATGTTATTTCTGGATTATTCATTTCTGTATAATCAAATAATGGATAATTATATTTATTTACACATGTAGTTAAAACTTTATTTATCTTATTTAAATATTGATAGTTACCATTTGTTTTCATTTCAAGAAGAACATCAGGAGAAAATGGTGCCAAAAACACATATAATTTTATTTTATTATCTTTACAAAATTTCAACAAATACTCTAATTGATTAATCGTATTTACGTTAATGTCATTACCATTGATATATCTACTATCTAAGTAGGTATTTTCTTTTATTGAATTTAATAGTCTTTTATGATCATCTTCTAAATATATAGATTTTTTCAATTTAAAAAAATTATAATCATAACCTGTACCCAAAAAACTTCTTCCAGTATTTCTCATCTTTGCAGAAACACCAATGTTTTTACTTTCTATCATTTTGGTATTTATTTTCCCAAGAAGCAAATCATCAACTATTTTTCTATATGCATATGGAGTAATATGTTGTTTTTTGTTAGCAAAACTTAAATAATTACAAATTTCATCAGAATAATCTTTAGAATCACAATTAAAATTATTATTAAAAAACCATTGTTCCAAACCTAAGAGCAAATCTTTAGGGCAATATCCATTCTTTTGTAATTCCATAAGATATTGCAAATAGAATTTAACAGAAATAGCATTTATATTTGCATTGTAACAAGATTCGGAAAAGTCTTCACATTTAAAATTGGCAACACGTGAGGCTCCTAAAATTAAAAATTCAGGTTTTTCTTGTAAAATATAATAAAAACTAGTTGTTTGTATATCATTACTATAAGCTTTACCCAATTTTATCTCTCTATCTTTATTTTGCAATACAAACGAATCTTTAATCGAAAGATGTTCTAATCCAATATAATAAATAAAAGCAGGAATCGGTATGAAGAAAAACAACGGAATACAATATTTTAAAAGTTTTTTATAAAAATCAAACATAAATTTCCCTTAAAACTTATAATAAATAAAAGAAGCATAATCACGTTCTCGTATAATCAAAGCACTTATACATAATATTATTAAAGAATAAACAATGTATTTAATAAATTTAGGACATTTGTTATAAAAATCCTTAATCAATTTATCTGATTCTGGTTTTACATATCGTAATTGCTCATATCCAAGAATAATAATCGAAAAAAGCACTGGTAAAATAAGTTTTCCTAAGTTAAGTGGAATGGAATAATATGAGTTTTCTGAAATGAATAAATTTCTTATGATTGTAATTCCTTTAGGAAAGCCACCTGTCCAGAAAAATGAATAACCTAAACAAACTAAGATATATGTTCTGATTATTTGAAACAAGGACCATAATGGATTATTTTTCAAAAATGGCAGTTTTTTATAAAAGTCTTTCACTAAAGGTTTTATTATTGTAGAAAAAATCATAAAAGAACCATGAAATAACCCATAAAAAATAAATCCAAAAGAAGCTCCGTGCCATAAACCAACAGTAAACCAAAAAACAAACAATGCGATACAAGTCGGTATCGTTTTTTTCAGATACTTATTCCAATCTAGTAAATCAGAAATTTTTTGAATAAACTTTGTTCTTAAAAATGGATAAAATAAATAGCTTTTAAACCATTCACCTAAAGTAATATGCCAACGGCGCCAAAATTCTGTAATTGATTTTGAAAAATACGGTGCATTAAAATTTTCAGGCAATTTAATACCTAACATCTTTGAACAACCTATAACAATATCCGTATAACCGGAAAAATCAAAATATAATTGCAATGAAAATAATATCAAGGAAATAAATACTGTTATCCCAGTATTTGTTAACGCAATGTCAGGGGTTATCACAGATCCAATAGCATCTGCAATACAGAGTTTTTTAAAATACCCAAAAGCAATTCGTTTTAAACCTGAAATAGCGGAGCTTATTTCAAATTTATATCCAATATATAATTGATTTGCAACTTCATTATGTTTAACAATAGGACCAGATGTTATATATCCAAAAAACGAAATATACAATAAATGTTTTAGAAAATTTTTCTCCAAATGTGTATCATTTTGCTGTACATCAATGCAATAACTCAAACTTATAAAAGTCCAAAATGAAATACCTACAGGCATCAGTGGTAATAAAAAGTTTAACTGAGGAATCCTCATATTAATTTTTATAAGAGAAAAAACAATATTCAAGCTGTCTGAAAAGAAAGCAGCGTATTTAAACAAAACAAGCGGAAATAATGTTAGCAAGAACAAGCACCAGAATAAAAACTTCTTTTTATGAAATATAGCTGCTAAATATGAAATAATAGATACTAAAAGTAATATAAACAACATTTTTATAGAAATTAATCCATAAAAACATAAACTTGCAGCTAATAATACATACCACTGCTTTTTTACAGGAACCAAATAATAAATATTAAATGCTATAAAAAAAAATAAAACGAAACTAATACCTGTGAGAGTCATTATAATTATCCTATTTTGCCTATTTCTCCAATAATTCAATAATACCGGTATTTGTCGATATTAAAAAACACACTTGTTTAGAACCATCATTTATGCAAGGTGCAACTTTAGGCTCATTGATCACTGCATATCCATTTTCAGAAAGCTTTTTAATATCTTTATCGAAGTTTTCTGATTCATAGCAAAAATGATATGGTGTATTCTTGTAGTGCTTCAAAAGTGGATAAAGAGGCGAATCTTTTCCGACAGGTTCAATCAGTTCAACTCTGTAGCCATTATTAATCAAAAAAGAAATATTCACTTTTCTGATATGGTCAAATTTTGCTTCTTTTTCGATTTCAAAACCAAGACCTAAAAATTCAGATTCTGATTTTTTGAGATTCTTGGTTAGAAATCCAACGTGATGTATTATCATTATTTCACACGTTCCAGAATGATATTTACCATCTCGCCGACATTCTTCATTTTCTGAGTTTCACCCATGCTGAATTTGATGCCGAATTCTTTTTCGACCGCAACGACAAGGTTGATGTGGCTCAGAGAATCCCAATCTTCGATATCATCAGCATTTGTCGTTTCTGTTACCGTAATGTCTTCATCATCGAATACATCGCGGAAAACCTCATTAAGCTTTTCAAAAACTTCTTCCCGTGTCATAAAAACTCCTATTTTGTTAGTATCATTGCCATATCAATTGCAAATTTCTTTTTCTCTGCTTTTTCTAAAGGAACATTACCTGCAGTTGCAAGAATGAATTTTTCAATTCCAAAACCTGCATTTTCTAGCAAGTTTAAAACTTCCTCCTTGGTTGAAAAAAGATATATGTGATCAATAGCCGGAGCATTTATTACTGTTGTAATAAATGCTTTTCCACCATCTTTTAGCATTTCGTATATTCGCTTGAGCATTGCAGAAGGATTTTCAACATGCTCCAAAACTTCGCCCATAACTATGCAATCATATTTTTCTTCTTCACCATAATCAAAAAAATTTTTGCATTCAACTTTACATTTATCAATTAAACCTGAATATGCCAAATAGTCATTACAAAGGTTTACGGATGTTTGACTCAAATCACAAGCTTTGTATTTTGTAAAATTTCCTCTTTCTATAGCTTTTACAAGAAATTGCCCGCTACCTGGACCGATTTCAAAATATTTTCCCCCCCCGTTGCTTAATTTCTGCACATTCTCTTGGAAAAAACGTATCATTTTCAGATGTGGAATCATAATGTAGTCAGAGATAGCCAAACCAATCATATATTTCTGCATATAATCACGGTTTCCATACACGGAATTTCCGATTTCCTCATATTTACTGAAACGGTATTTACCATTTGAAATAAAATAATAGGTTTCTTCTCTAAACATATTTATTAAAAAAAGATAAGCTTCCACCAACTCGTCAATTGTATTCTTCTTCTGTTGGACACAAAACTGTAAAAAATGTTCCAAATTTTCTTTTTCGTCGATCAGGGGTTCATCTTTCTCCAAAGCTTTCCTTTGAAATGGGTCTCGCTCTCCAATTTTGAAAATAAACTGATTTACCAATTCACCCATAGAATTCTCCATAATTCACACTATTCATTTACTTTGATATATCTGTTCAGATTCTGATACTTTTCTACAGCGCGTTCCCATGTAGTGTTGCCGGCTTCGTCCTCGCTCGTCTTTTCAAAGCCGAACTGGGCGAAGAACTCTTTTACCATCTTGTTCTTGGCTGTTGGGTAGTAGTAGCCTTTGACAGTTTTGATTCCATGAGCTGCACATTCCGCCATCAGAGAATCCATCATTGACTGTTCCATGTCGCGCTTCAGGACACGGCAACTCATAAGCCATAAGTCTATATGAAAGATTGCGCTGTCTTTTTCATCAATATGACCAAACACAACTGAAACAACGCCGTTGTCGCCGAACTTATCTTCAAGCTTTCCGTACAGCGTGATGTAATTTGGAGCGTTAGCAACACGCTCGATATCTGCCTGAGTGCAGCGAAAAGTCGTGAGATTGAATTGATTGCTCTTGTTAGTAAGCTGAGCAATCCGGCTCATATAAATCGGCGCAAACGGCTTAATTTCTGCTTTCATTTTAAGCGAAAGCAGGTACTCTCCGTAATCTGCAAAGCTTGCCTGCTGCTTTGCGCGCTCGGCATTTGCCTTGTACATTTCATTGCGGCTCAAATCATCAGTAGAAAACTGCGTAACCTCAAAAAAGCCGCTCCGGTCAAGAATATTGATGTACTTTTCCGGCGCCGTCATTTCCGGTACGGCAACTTTTGCGCCTATTGAACCGACGATTTGCGAACGGACAATTTCACGCTCGGCAGGGTTGTCGTCAATAAAGACCATCGCGTCAGATCCGATATTCAGCTCATTTGCAGTTTCCAGAAGGTTTCTGTCCTTCGGGTTCCAGTTTGCCTTTATTACAATAAAATCATCAGGTTTTAAAATACTGTCAGGACGATTCAGGCCTGCAAGAGCATTTTCCTCGTCGTTTTTGGAATCAATAGTAAGAAGCACGCCCAAGTCTTTGTGCGCTTTCAGATAGCCTTGAAATTCTGAGTAAAGCTGACCGACAGAAGTTTCCTGCCCTATCTCGATATTCTCCGCGCCGTCATCGCCCACGATTCCGCCCCAGAGCGTGTTATCCAAATCGCAGACAACAGCCTTTTTGTTCTTGCCGTAGACAGACTTGATGATGTTCGCAAGGTTATAAGCAAATTCCGGGATTGCATCCATGCAGAGCGCATATTTGTACATGTGCCAGTAAAACGGGTCAGCCCACTTTTGAAGGCCGTAGCAGCTTGCAATATAATTTATGTCATTTATATAGAAGTTTTCGTGTGTCTGCGCGTATTCATAGAATTTCTGATTAAGGTGCGAAACAAAATTGAGATGCCCTCTATAATCCCAAGCATCGCGGTTGCCCAAAAGCCGGTAGAACGTCTGTTCAAAGTTGTTCTGGATTATCGGGCATTTGTAAGTTTCTGCTGCCTTTTGCCAGAGCGCTTCAAAATGAGCAAGCTGCGCTGATAGAAGCGTATCCACAGTTTCTCGTGAATCACGCATTGTAGGGAAATTCCTTATATTCCGTGTAGATGTGTGAATAAAAATGATGTCCGGCTTGAATTCTACAAGTTCAGCATTATCGAACATCACATCGTTCCAATACTGATCATATTCGCTTTCGTAAAACTCCGGCTGTATTCCGTTGTTCAGAAGGAAAAGCTCAAGCATGTCTCGTATGTCATGCGTAGTTGAGCCACCGAGGATTGCGATACGCTTTTCAAGAATTTTTGCGCCACCTGCTTTCGCCGCTTCAATTTCAGCCAGAAGCTCGCGCTTTATGGACTTTCTCTTTTTGAGAAGATATGCGCTGTCAAAAGGATATTCAAATTCTTTCATGATTATAAAGTGATAATATTTTTTTTCCTGCTTTATTAAATACTAAAATATTTGAAAGCAAAATTCAATAGATTAGACTTTTATCACCTGTACAATCGTTCCAAATTTCCAGCTTATTCTTAAAAAAAAACAGAGCCCCGGAATAACTACGGGACTCTGTTTTGAAAATCTTTACCTCCTCTATGATACCGTTACTTCAGAATCAATTGTTGCGGTAAAGTAGGTGTTTCCTGGCTTGGTAATAATACTTACATTGTAATTACCGGCTGCCAGACCTGCAGGAATTGGAACGTCAACCACGTTTGTACCCCTTCGGTTATAAACCGAAATACGGGTATTAGTGTTTTCATTTTCCATAAATATTCCCTGTGCATCATCTTCAATGTCAAATCGCAGATTATGGCCATGCAGACGCAGAACTTTACCTGCACTTACAGAAAGATTTTTACTCTCACTGGCATCATCATTCAGTACAGTAATACGGTAAAGCCGTGCTTCTCCTGTAATATCAGGCGGGAGCTGCTTGTATACAAGATTATCTTGTACATATTTACGGGTTTCTTCATTTGCATTGAACAAAAAGCCCAGTATGTTGTTTCCGGTTCCAAGCGTAAAACCGTCCTGAATATTTTCACAGGTTCCCGTGACATTCGCGCGGACAATACCAAACGGAAGCTCTATATTGTAGCCTTCGGCAAGGTGTTTTACTACAATTTTCCCTAATACGGAAAGCATACCAAGATAGTCAGCTTCCGTAAAGGAAGAGTTCCAGTCGGTCATTTCAAGCGCAAGCTTTTTAATGTTTAATGATTCTGAGCACGTACTTCTAAAGCAGAAGCCGTCTTTTGTTTCATCCGTTACAAGCGGATTTTTAACAGTTTTAATATTGAGCATATAGCCCTCCTATTTTGTTTTTTGAGTGATTATTTGACATAACAGTCAAAACTTTCTTTTGACAAGGAGAGCCATATGTGATATATTTTATTTATCTGAATTGAACGAGATTCACATATGTGGCTCTCCGACCGATTTATAAGCTTGTTAAGCAGGTGTTGGCGCACTTACTTTAACAGGCTTTTTTATTTGCATCCTATTTTCATACAACCTCCTTGAAGATTAAGTTTTTTTATTAAACGGGCTTTTATCCCTTCAAAAAGCCTTTTTCTCCTTTCAGACAATGCAACCTTAAGTTTTGTTCGTTGCCCATTTTCCGGTAAGATAAGAAATAATACCGCTTCGGAAAACAATATTGCTTCAGCTTCTGCATTTGGACTTTGCTCGGTATGATGCAGTTTTATATGAGCAAACTCATGAAGGATAATCTTCATTATTTCTTCCGCCACATTTTTGTTATCATTAAACGCAATCATACAGCAGGTTTTCCCTTTCTCTCTGTCAGGAAATACCAGGCAAAGGCCTTCATTCCATAAACTTAGTGAAACCTTATGAAGCTCCTTAAGATTGTCAGGGTCAAAGGTCGAGTAACCTTTAATTATAATGCCCTTACTCGAAATAACCTTCTTGTAATCAAAGGTATTTTCAGAATAACCTTCATCAATCAAAAACCGAGCAGCAATCAGTATTATTTCATTTATCCTCCAGTTTGGAAGCAAATAATGTGTTTCGCTCTGTTCATCACTATCTTCCTGCAAAGATAACCTCCTTTGTTCTTAGGTTTCCTGAGCATTTTTATACTCCTCCATAAGAATTGCAATCAGCTTTTTCTTTTGGTTCAAACTAAGATTGTCTTTACTTGAAGCAAGAAGTATTTCAAGCTGATCGTAACCATACCTGCTGTCATTACCAAGCAAGTAGTCACTTGTTGTGTGAAGTGTGTTTGCAATATTTGCAAGCACATCCGTCCTCGGTATGCGTCCGCTCGTCATATAACGGCTGAACGCTGCCTCTGTAATACCGCAAATCTCACAAAGTTTTTTTTGTGAATAGCGGTTCTCTCTCATTAATTCTTTTACTCTCCTGGAAAAAACAGTTTCTTTTGAATTTGTCATAAAAGCCCCCTCTTACAGACAGAAAACTGAACCCATATTTGTTTCTCCATTTTATAACGGCGAGAGTACAAATCCACCATTTGTATATTATATTATCATCCTATAGTTTTATTGTCAAGTAAATTATTCACCAATTATATAATTTTCTTAAAAGCCTTGTATAATTATCTTGTAAGGCTTTTAACAAAATATTTTCAGTCTTATATGAAAATGTTTTAAGCCTTGCAGCAAAATATTACCAGGCTGAAAAGATAATGTTTTCAGTCTATTAGGTAAATATTGTAATACTGTTGCGTTAACTTAATTATGGAAAGAGAGAAAATATCCAGTATAATTATTTCATTACCATTTTGTAAGTACATACAAAATAAAGAACAGATACAATCGCAAAAAACACATAAAACTGTACACTGTTAATCTGATAATTTCATATACAGAATTCCTTCATGCATTATTGTACAATCTTTTGCCGGGAAAAGTTGAATTTTAGATAAAACTTCATCAGGAGCGTGTTCTTGATTACCAAATTTTATTGGATACGATAAATATTCATAAAAATATGTTGGCAAGTTATAAGTTGCAGTGACAGTACTGCTATTTCCTGTACCTTCATAAGTAAAACCACATCTAACAGTTGATAAATTAGGATTATTCTCTATTCCACCAATAAAGACGACGGGTGTTTCTTTAGGGGTATACCCTTCAGTTTGTTCTATTCTGTCTATAACTCTTGTTACAATTGATAAAGTTGATTCACGTTCAAGATTTTTCTTAACATAAATTTGATTGGCATAAATTATATTATTAAATGATATTATTAAAAATGCCGTATAAAGAATAATTTTTATTATTTTTGATTTCAGATTAGAACATCTAATTAAGAAAAAAGCAAAAAGAGGAACCACACAAAAACTATATGTCATTAAATCATGTTCCATTCCTTGTGAAATAAAATAAACAAAATTATAACCGAATGGCAATAAAAGTAAAAGTAATACTAAAAGAATAATATTTACTTTTGAAAGTTTATTTTTAAAAGATTGGAATATAATTAAAGAAGTAGAAATCAAAATTATTATTATAATGGGAATAGATTTAAATTTGTCATATGTGAGAATAGTTACTGGTTTTAGTAGTCCTCGAATTGCATATTTATATGCTCCCAAAAAACATACGATAATATTCTTGAAGCTACCAAAATCTCCAACATTTGATAATCCGTTATAAGTATTTGCTGGTTTAATATGAAAAATATGTAGGCATAATTTGAAAAAACCAAAATAAATAATAAGTGAAGAAAGTATTATGGCTACATAGATTACTGATTTTTTAATGAATTTTTTAAAATCTTTGTTATTAATAATATCCTTAAATATATCAAACATCAATAAAACTACTCCAACTTGAAGATATGCCTGATATAATCCAAGAGAAGCTACAAAAAATATTATAGCAACAAATGAAAATTTAAGATTTTTTATAGCTACATAAGCTCCTGCAGTAGCAAAAAGAAGTGCAAGCATAAAGATGTCAGATTTATTAATATAAGTTGCATTTGTTAGAGTTAAAGTTGTTGAAGTCAGTAGAATTGAAATTGCTAATATTTTTTGAAATGGTTCTTTTATTTCAATAATTTCTATTATTAAAAAGGAAGCAATTATAGCATATATGAACTCAATAGTTCCTATTAACAACGGAGCAGAAATACATCCTCTAAAAAAAACATTGTATAATGGTTGTAGAAATCTTCCTATAGATATTTGCCAAAGCCCATCGTTTTGATAAATCATAAGGGAATCATGACTGTATGTTATATTCATAAAACAGTATGCATGACAAATAAAAAAAATTATTACGGATAACAATAAAACGATTTTATTTTGTTTAATATTATCTATGGGTAAGGTTAATGGATTTTTTTTCATAATTTATCCTCTTTAATAATAAAAATATGTTGTTGTTTTTACTTCCTCGAATATATAATTATAATGCGAAAAGAGAATAATATCCAGTATAATCATTTCGTTACTGTGCCCTGAATTATTGAACGAGTGTCATCTTTTGTTTGAAGAGCGTAACATTCGCTTTCTTCTTACATGCTCTTCAGCAAGAAAACTCCGTTGGTATGGAACTAACCTTCTGGGCGGAATCCCCTGTGAAGGTAATTTACATTCGTACTATTATTGTATTAAGTTTGTTTAATGATAAACAAGAAAAGTTTTGCGGAAAAGGCCAAAGTCTGATATAATATGCATTATGTCAGGCTTGACCTACACTCTCATAAACAAAGAAACTCCTCTCTGCGACTTTATAATCGAAGGCGAAGGTGAACTTGAACTTTGCAAAATTGTAAAGGAATACAATAGTCTGCCTTTTTGGTGTAAAGATATAGATACATGGACAGCAAACAGAAGTTCTGCAAAACACAGGGCACATGTCAATAAGATTCTTGAGATGTGCGGAGGAAAAACAAAAAGCGGTTTTATAGCACTCACCCACTGCCTTTCATTAACAGACACTCTTTGGGTAAAAAGCAACAATGAAAATGTCTGCTGGCATGATGCAAATCTTTATGAGAACAACTTTGATGAGGTAATTTCAAAGCTCTCTTTCGACGGAAACGGACTGTTCGGTATTCAAATGTCAACAACTTCACCAGAACTTACCACCGACGGAGCTTATGACAAATGCTGGCTTAACGAAAAAGACGGCATTCATCTTATAAAAACCGGAAGTGACGGAGCAAGAAATACTGGACTTGAACCCTATGGAGAAGTTCTTGCAAGTCAGGTTTTTGAAAAAATCTGCAAATCAGTAAAATATACTTTAAGAAAATATGACGGTAGAGTTGTTTCTGACTGTAAGATTTTTACTTCGATAGATTTTGGATATCGTCCGATTTCTTTATTCTATAAAGAAAAGTTAACCCTACCAAAACTTTTAGAAATTTATCGTGAATTCAACTGTGAAGACGACTTCCGCCGTATGATTGTTGCAGATTGCATAACACTTAACTGTGACCGTCACTTCGGTAACTTTGGCTTTATGGTAAACAACGAAACTTTTGAGCGCATTGTTTTAAATCCCTGCTTTGACTTTAATATGGCTTTTGTTCCGTTTGCAGAAGAAGGCTTTGACTTTGGCAAACCGGAACTCGATTTTGACGAATATCTTTCAAAACGCGGCCCTGTTATAGGAAGCGACTACGTTGCTCCGGCACGCGCAATTCTTACCCCTGAAATCAAAAAATGTGTTGAAGAAATCAGAGAAACAGATCTTATTGTTCAATGTGATGAAAAATTCACTGAGCATCGTTTAGTACAAATGAATATGATAAAAAATGTTCAGTGTGAGCGAATTTTGGGATTTGAAGCCGAGTGGGAATTTTAGACATAGGAACTTTTTTTCTCAAATTGCCATCGTGTGGATTATATAATTATTCAGAAAAACCAAAAAGAGCACATCCCTTTATTTCTGCTTTTACTGGGTTCATCCATGCCTGCCACATAATCAACGATTATTATTTTGGAATTATCTCTACCAATAGACATATTTACTACTTCATTTTTTCCAGATTTTAAAGAAATCTTAAAATCCCAGCATTTTCCAAATCCACATTTTAAATTTTCATCAAAGTGAAATTTCTTTATAATTGAATAAGTTTTTTACCTTCTTGATGCCATCTAGATTCATACTCTTTTTTACATATATATAAAAAGTTTGATTTATCTTTGAGTTGCGTTAAATCTACATCATTTTTTTTCATCGAAACAAATAAAGCAACAGAATATGCCTGACAATTTATTGATTTTGTATCATTAAACTCAATATCTGAAAAACAATCATATTTTAATAGTTGGTTTATCAAATTATCATTTTTTATCAACGCATTTATATATAACCAGTCGTAAAAGAAAGTTGGAGGAGTCGTCGGATAGTCTTTTCCATAGAATCTAAATTTTAGTAATTTTCCAGAAGTTTTTAATCTTTTATCTTGTTTTGCTTCTTTAGCAGAAACAGATAATAAATCGGCATATGGACCGCCGTGTTCGAAAACTTTACTTGCCTGAAATACGTTTTCAACTGTAAGAACCATTTTTGGTCTGATTGTTTCAAATTTGAGGTTAAATGCGCTTAATGCTATTCCAAGTTCATTATCGGATTTAGAAGAAACCTCTAAAAAGTTTTTTATTCCCTGTGTTTCTGCAGAAGCTTTCAACGAGTTTATCGACTTTCGTTTTTGAGTAAGTGAAAAACCAGGGAAGCATTCATAATCCAGTTTTTTTATTTCAACACCAACAACATGTTTTTTTGGTAAATAAACAGACTTCTTGGCCATAAGATAATCTCTAACTTCTAGGGATTGCATCGATTATTTTTTCAGGAGCGATATAGTTTGGTACTAATATTTCATATTTTTCTGCTTGATTTCTCCTTTTTTGCCCAATTGGTGTTCTCCAGTCTAAGCGAGCATAAACAGCTTCAAAGTCAAATACATCCAAATCCAAGTAATCATAGAAAAAAGCATCATTAGTAGTAGCAATTTTATCACAAAATAAAACACCTGACTGATCTAAAACATCTAGACTTATATGCAGTGTATATAATTTTTCTCCTAATTGTTCTTTTTCATAAAACATCGGGCACCAGTCCGTAAAAGAAAGATGAATATATTTGTCTAATCCAAGATTATTATCAATAGCTAGGGATGTCTCATCTCCACCCGTAGTTACACTTATATTCTTTGCCTTTAATTGCGAATAAGATGATAACCCTCTTTTTTGGATTAATTGTAAATTCTTTTCCGAAGTTAAGTGATAAACACAATTTTGAAACTTCGGATATTTTATAGGATTATTAAAGTCTTGCAACACACTAGTTGGTCGAATTCTTTTTAAACACTGCTTTGAAGTTCGAGGAATACTACTAGAATTAATATAAGATATCTCTTTACAATAGGGACATTCTACCGATTGAAGTCTCATATTACCAATGGTAATGATATTATTGACATAATATGATTTATAGCATTTATCACAATTTTTCTCAAAAAAACTCATTATTCGAATTTCCTCAAATAATATTTTATCATATTTAATTTGATTGTGGTAATATAAAACAGAAAATCATTAGAATAAAAAACAACGTATTTTGCTATTTGTAGTGAAGACCTACTTTACCTATAAAAATAGTTTATCAAAAGATTGAACCAAAATATTAAGTTTTTTTCGCAGATTATTATGAACTGATAAAAACGGTTGAAAAAAGATGCTTTTATAATTATTATATTTTAATGTTGAAAATGTATGTGCTTTCGCCTTATGTATCGGAAAAAGTTTGGGGTTATGAAAACTGGATAGTATCAAACATTACGAACAAAGAATCAACATATACAATTGATGGCGAAACATACCCGATAAGCAAAATAACTGCAGGTAAATATCCTCTTCTTATAAAATTAATACAGACATATGAAAATCTTTCTCTTCAAGTTCATCCCGATGATGAGTATGCACTTAAGAATGAGGATTCTATTGGCAAAACTGAATGTTGGTATATTCTTGATGCCCAGCCAGGTACTCGGTTAATAACCGGATTAAAAAGCATCTATGATAACGAATCATTAAAAAAAGCCATAACTAACAATAAAATAGAAGACTTTCTGTTTGAAACTCCTGTAAAAAAAGGAGATTTGATCTTTATTCCTGCAGGAACAGTCCATGCAATAAAAGGCGGCATGCGTATTCTGGAAGTACAGCAGTCCTGTGACATCACATACAGGTTGTACGATTGGAAACGAGACAGGGAAGTTCATGTAAAAAAATGCCTTGATGTTATTCAACCCATACATTCCGTTCCGATAAAGGGTTTTAACAGTATTTTTTCCTGTGAATATTTTAGGATAGAAAAAATGAATATCAGCGGAAAGACAGAAATAGAAATCGATTCCAAAAACTTTACTGCACTCTTTGTTATTTCCGGAGATATTACATTAACGACTGCAGACCAGCAACTTTCTGCGAAAAAAGAATCACTTGTCTTTCTGTTTCCTAATATAGCTGTTTCCTGTGTATGTAATGGGAAAACCACAAAAGCTGAATTGATAGTAATAAAAGTCTCCTCTCACAGATAATAGTGAACATATACATTTGTTTCAACAGAGGGGAATTTTTATATCTGTAAATCCTTAATTTTTTTTGATTTTCCAGTATTTATATCTAAGACTTCCAAATCCCCAATAATTTTCCTACCTTGTTTAAGAGAAAGAAATGTTAAATTTCCTTTTTTATCTCTTGATTCTCTGAATTTTGCTTCGCGAAATGCTCTTTCCACAGATACTTCAGGTACGTTATTTTTTACATCTTTTCTAATAAAAAAAGCATTATGTCTACCACTGTTTAAACATACAAGTTTATAACCATTCTTTTTTGCAAGATCATCAAAGGCTCCTAAAGAAGCTCCCCAATATAAATTTGAATAATGAGCATTAGTTCGATAAAAATCTGATTTGTACGGTACAGAAACCTTTTCCTTTGCACCAAATATTGGATTGAACTCACAAATAATTATTCTTGGTTTTATACAATCAATTGCATCAAGTACCCAATAATCCATACCATCTATATCTATACTTAAAAGTCCTACATCACCTGTAAAACCACTTTCAGAAATTAATTGGTTAATATTCTCTTTCGTAATAAAAGCAGCCTTTGATTCGATTGTATATTTCCAGTATAAACTATTATTTCTTAATTTTTCCATAGCCTTAGAAGATCCATCCATACACAACCCTGTCCAATTATCATGCATAAGAAGAAATTTGGTATTACATTCTGAATAATCTTCTACTCCAAATTCTATAAATGTTTTGTTTTCTATTTCAACATGGTTTATAAGGTATTGGATAAGTCCATCCTCATTCCATTGTGAAAAAACCTGAAAACCGTAATCATCCCAAGTTTCAGGCGTGAAAGGATTTTTTTCTGAATTCCAAAAAATCCGCTTAATAGCTAATGTCATATCTCCAACATGCAATTGTTCCTGTTCTAAAGTATCATTTTTCTCACCCATTTCTAGTAAAAGTTCTCTAACGGATTGTTTTATGAGATTTTAAAAAAAATCTCTTATTTGATTTTTGATCATATATACCTCTGTTAAAAATAACTTCGTATTTTTTTTATTAAATATTCTTTAAATAAAATATCATAGCAAACACAAAAAAAAGTGAAGAGTTATCATAAAAATACAATATCAAATACTTAACATTTTGTACTTTATTATCGAAGGTGAATGATATGCACCTGAATAATGACACAAAAAATAAAAGAACTGAATGAAAAGGGACACACTATATTCAGTGTCTGCTCCCATACGGGAACAGTTATGATTTACTACTGCATTATACATGACACAGTAATAAAATCAACCGCTT
>JAEEGL013737758.1_pt1 | contig 155092 bp, 137 predicted proteins | sample 9134231 | NCBI WGS metagenome assembly JAEEGL01 (sample SAMN16246548, study PRJNA631951) | gut metagenome | biome: gut microbiome; feature: rumen; material: fiber-attached | host: Bos | place: Iran: Karaj | collected 2018-10 | reverse complement strand
CTCAAGGAGTTAATGATCGTCGTCAAGGACGTAGTAGATATGGTACTAAGAAACCAAAAAATTAATAGGTAAAGGAGGAAAAGAATAATGCGTAAAAGAAGAGCTGTTAAAAGAGACGTATTACCTGATACAATATATAATTCTAAAGTTGTTACTAAGTTAATCAACACAATTATGGTAGATGGTAAAAAAGGTACAGCTCAAACTATTTTATATGATGCATTTAAAATAATTGAAAAAGAAACAAAGAAACCAGCTATTGAAGTATATAATGAAGCATTAGAAAACATTAAACCAGCATTAGAGGTTAAATCTCGTCGTGTTGGTGGTAGTAACTATCAAGTTCCAATTGAAGTTTCTGATGACAGAAGTCAAGCATTAGCACTTCGTTGGCTAGTTAATTATGCAAAACTTAGAAATGGAAAGGGAATGGCTATCAATTTAGCTAATGAGATAATGGACGCTGCTAAAGGCGTTGGCGGAGCCGTTAAGAAAAGAGAAGATACTCATAAGATGGCTGAAGCTAATAAAGCATTTGCTCATTATAGATGGTAATGTGATATGGCAAGAGATGTTAGTCTAGATAAAACTAGAAATATTGGTATAATGGCTCACATAGATGCTGGTAAAACAACATTTACAGAAAGAGTTTTATATCATACTGGTAAAATCCATAAGATTGGTGAAACCCATGATGGTGAAAGCCAAATGGACTGGATGGACCAAGAAAAAGAAAGAGGTATTACAATTACTTCTGCTGCAACAACAGCACACTGGAAGGGATACCGTTTAAATATCATTGACACCCCAGGGCACGTAGACTTTACAATTGAAGTTGAAAGAAGTTTAAGAGTACTTGACGGTGCCGTTACGGTAATCGATGCTCAAAATGGTGTTGAACCTCAAACTGAAACAGTTTGGCGTCAAGCTACTGAGTTTAAAGTACCTAGAATGATCTTTGCAAATAAGATGGATAAAATGGGTGCTGATTATCAATATAGTTTAAATACTATTGATAAGAGATTAGGCGTTAATGCTAAAGCTATTGCTTGGCCTATTGGTGCTGAGTCAAACTTTAAAGGTATTGTTGATATCCTTGAAAGAAAAGCATATATTTTTGATGGTTCACCTGATGAAAATTACGAAGAAACTGAAGTACCTGCTGATTTAAAAGATTTAATCGAAGAAAAGAGAACAGAACTTATTGAAGCTGCTGCTGAATTCGATGATGAATTAATGGAAAAATATCTTGAAGGTGAAGATGTTCCTGTTGACCTAGTTAAAAAGGCTATTAGAAAAGGTACACTTGCTGTTGAATTTTTCCCAGTTATGCCAGGTAGTGCTAAAGCTAATATGGGTGTAAAATTTGCGTTAGATGCAGTTATTGATTATCTACCAAGCCCAACTGATATTGGTGCTGCTGAATGTGTAGATTTAAAAGGTAACGATGTTCATCGTAAAGCTGATGACAATGAACCATTTACAGCATTAGCATTTAAGGTTATGACAGATCCATTTGTTGGAACATTAACTTTCTTCAGAGTTTATTCTGGTAAACTTGAAAGTGGAAGTTATGTATTAAATTCAACAAAAGGTGAAAAAGAAAGAGTTGGACGTATTCTACAAATGCATGCCAACCAAAGAAAAGAAATTGATTGCGTTTATGCAGGTGAAATTGCTGCTGCTGTTGGTTTGAAAGATACAACAACTGCTGATACACTATGTGATGAGAAAAATCCAGTTATCTTAAAAGGTATGGAAATTCCCGATCCAGTTATCGATTTAGCAATTGAACCAAAGAGTAAAGCTGATCAAGATAAGATGGCTATTGCTCTATCTAAACTTGCTGGTGAAGACCCATCATTTAAATATCGTACTGATCATGAAACTGGTCAAACAGTTATCAGTGGTATGGGTGAACTTCACTTAGACGTTCTTGTTGAAAGAATGCGTCGTGAATTTAGCGTTGATTGTAATGTTGGTAAACCACAAGTTGCTTACCGTGAGACAATTACAGCTCCAGCTGAATGTGAAGGTAAGTATATTAAACAATCCGGTGGTCGTGGACAATATGGTCACGTTTGGGTTAAATTTGAACCAAATCCTGAAAAAGGTTATGAGTTCGTGGACGCTGTAGTAGGTGGTGTTGTTCCTCGTGAATACATTCCTGTTACAGATAAAGGATTGCAAGAGGCTATGGCTGGTGGTATGATTGCTGGCTATCCAGTAGTAGACGTTAAGGCTACATTATATGATGGTTCATACCATGATGTAGACTCATCAGAAATGGCTTTCAAAATTGCTGCATCATTAGCACTTAAAGAAGCTGCTAAAAAATGTAAACCAGTTTTACTAGAACCTATTATGAAGGTTGATGTAGTAGTTCCTGAAGAATATTTAGGAAATGTAATGGGTGATCTTACATCTCGTCGTGGTAAACCAATGGGTAATGAATCTAGAGGTAATGCTCTACAAATTACCGCTATGGTTCCATTAGCAGAAATGTTTGGTTATGCTACTTCTTTAAGAAGTAATTCCCAAGGTCGTGGTACATTTACAATGTTTATGGACCACTATGAAGAAGTGCCAAAATCTATCTCAGAAGATATCATCAAGAAAAATGGCGTTAACTAAAATAATACTTGAATTTTATTCAAGCATTAGATAAAATATAATAGTAATAAGGAAAGGAGAAAATATTATATGGCAAGAGAAAAATTTGATCGTTCAAAAGAACACGTTAATATTGGTACTATTGGTCACGTAGACCATGGTAAAACTACTTTAACTGCTGCGATCACTAAATACTTTGGACAATTTGTTGATTACGCTGATATCGATAAAGCTCCAGAAGAAAGAGAAAGAGGTATTACAATTAATACTGCTCACGTTGAGTATGAGACTGAAAAACGTCACTATGCTCACGTAGACTGCCCAGGACATGCCGATTATGTTAAAAACATGATTACAGGTGCTGCTCAAATGGACGGTGCTATTCTTGTAGTTTCAGCAGCTGATGGACCTATGCCACAAACTAGAGAGCATATTCTACTTTCTAGACAAGTTGGTGTACCTCGTATTGTTGTATACATGAATAAATGTGACCAAGTTGATGATCCTGAACTACTTGATTTAGTAGAAATGGAAATCAGAGAATTACTTGGCGAATATGGTTTTGATTCTGAATGCCCTATCATTAGAGGTAGTGCTCTTAAGGCTCTTGAAGGTGACGCTGATGCTGAACAAAGTATCCGTGACTTAATGAAAGCCGTAGATGAATATATTCCATCTCCAGAAAGAGATACAGATAAACCATTCTTAATGAGTATTGAAGACGTATTCACAATTTCAGGACGTGGTACTGTTGTTACAGGACGTGTTGAACGTGGTAAGTTAAATCTTAACGACGAAGTTGAAATCGTTGGTTTAAGACCTACTCAAAAATCTGTTGTTACAGGAATTGAAATGTTTAGAAAATCACTTGACTTTGCTCAAGCTGGTGATAATGCTGGAGTTTTACTTCGTGGTATCGCTAGAGAAGATGTTGAACGTGGACAAGTATTAGCTAAACCAGGAAGCGTTACACCTCATACTAAATTTAAAGCTAGTGTATACGTTCTATCTAAAGAAGAAGGCGGACGTCATACTCCATTCTTCTCAAATTATAGACCTCAATTCTATTTTAGAACAACAGATGTTACTGGTGTTATCGAATTACCTGCTGGTGTTGAAATGGTTATGCCTGGCGACAATGTTGACATGACTGTTGAATTAATCGCTCCAGTTGCACTTGAAAATGGTACTAAATTCTCAATTCGTGAGGGTGGCCGTACTGTTGGTGCTGGTGTAATTTCTGAAATAGTTAAGTAATTAAAAATAAAAAGCGCTTAGTCGCTTTTTTTTTGTCTTTTTTTATGTTATCATTATATAGATAATAGGAGAGTACCTACTATGCAAAATGATAGATACAATGAACTATATAATGATGTCGATGTGCTTGATGTAGTACCTGATAAAAATAATGGTATTAAGCAATACGATATTTACAGGAAAGTTAAAATCAGAAGATTCTTGTTCTTTTCTTCTGCTTTTTTCGTGCTTGTAGGAATTGCTGCTATAGTGATTAATAATCGAGCTAATGCATATCTTCTTAATAAAAGTACTCTTGAGGGAAATGCGAAGTATTGTGCCCAAGTACTATTTATGAAAGTAAATAATAATGAATGGGATTTTGATTTTAGAGAATGTAATTCAGTTGTATCCCAATTACCACTGGATAATGAATGGGTTGTTTTATATGAATTCGGTAAAGAATATTTAACTTTTCATCATAGGTATCATAATAACTTTAATGCTAATTATGATTATAATAAATCATTTATCTATTTCGAAGAGAATTTTACCAAATATGATGCTGCCTATACTACAGCTTTCAAAAACGATTTAACAAATATAAAAAATGATTATAACTTATATCAAAGTGTTTATTATGATTCTGTAGCTTTGCTCAAAGATTTAGAACTAGGTAATAAAACTGATGAAGAGTACGAATTTTCCTATAACAATGTTAAGTTTGCATATAGTCAATTGATGGATCTTGCTCAAAAAGAGGAATTGACCAGTAACATGAATAGCATTGATACTAAGATGGAGACTTTAAAAAACAGGGCCAGTCGTAAACAAGAGATGGTTTCTAATTCATGGACCATTTTATCTATACCATATATATCTCAAAATGAAAATCGAGTATATAATGGCTGTGAGGTTGCATGCTTATTAATGAGCCTACAGTATAAAGGATATAGTCTAGATAAGAAATTATCTGATTTTGCTAAAAGCATTCCTAAATCAGATAATCCAGAAGAAGGATTTTATTTAAGCATTTATAATCAAGATCCTACCGATGAAGCACATTGGATAGCGCCTGAAGCTCTTAAAAACTTTGGTAATAGTCAATCTGAAAGTAATAATGTCATCAATACTACTTCATGGGATTTGTCACAACTTGATGAGGAAGTTTTAAAAGGTAATCCAGTTATCATTTATTTAACTTCATCATTAGAAAATCCTCGTAATTTCAAAAATGGTGCTCCCCAAAATTTACATGTTTTAATTCTTGCAGGATATAATCCAGTTACTAGAGAACAACTTATTATTGATCCATGGAATTATTATATAGCTAGTTCATATTGGATTGTATCATACGATAAAGTAGAAAAAATATACGATGCGGTTGGTAAAAAATCCTTAGTTGTAAAATAAAAATAGTAATCGGTTGATTACTATTTTTTACTGAATTCTTTTTCTAGACTTCCTTTATTTAATAAACGATTATAAACTCTTTTATTAATAATTAAATCAAATTCTCCAACATATTCATATACTGAAGGCTTAAATCCTAACTTGAAATCATTTAATCCATGGTATTTATTATCTTTCGAAAAGTCTGCTGATATACCATTAAGGTCTAAATACTTAACTTCGTTTTTATAATAGTTACATATTGCATAATATAAGAAATAATTTGGTGAAAAAGTACCATATTTTTTGTTGTAACCACTGATGACTACTGTTGCCATATTCCCATATCTTACTACAAGCGCTCCAGCAATATATTCTTTTTGATTAGCATTCATTCGGTGAGTAGCTATAGCAATATCATTTTTATATGATATTAAAGCTTTATCAGAATTCATTTTGGTATTGACATTTTTTAGACCTGGTTTTTTTTGAAGTTTATCATTTAGTTTATTATTATTAAGAATTTCATGCTCATAAGCATCTCGAGAATTAATAATGTATTTATCATAATCGACGCTAATTAGAAAATAATCAATATAACTGCTTTTCTTAAAAATATTATAATAATCATTATAATAAAAGTCTGATTTATTAGTCTTTTTTTGAACAAATTCGTTTAAAAGGTGAATGTTATTGGTATTACCCAATTCAAGAGTTAAACCTTTACGTATAGCTTTGCGAATTTTGTTTTTAGTATTTTTACTGAGTTTTTCAATATCAAATTCATCTAAATCCACGATAGCATTAGTTTGCGGTAGCATAGATTCAAGATTAAGGGAATCATCTAGTTTCGTAAATCCACAATTTTCCAATAAGCCAATTACTTTGTAATTTTCATTATATTTTTTAGCATGCGTTTTAGGATTAATTTCTGCAATAGGGATAAGAGGATTTATCTTAATAAAGACTATGTCTTCTTTTTTATAATAATTATATAAAGCATCAGTGAACTCATGAACTATACCAGGATTATCAAAATCGGTTAAAAATCCAGCAGGAATATAGGCATAAAGATATCCATCAATTATTTTGACTAATACTAATGCCGCAGCATATATATTATTACTTTTATCGCAATAGCCAATTATCTCATATTCATATCCGTTTTCTGATTTTAGTAATGCATATTCAAGTGTTTGACGAAAATTACTATATTGGTTTTCTTTTGCATAATTGGTAAACTCAGAAATAGTTAGTTCTCTTATGAACATAATTTTTACTCCATATCTCCTTTTATCAAAAAGGTTATTATTATACCACAATGTATAATTAAATGTCACTAATTATTTGCATAAATATTAAAAAAGAATTATAATTATAATGAGGTTTTAATATGGGAAGATATGTTATACATAAATCAGCTGATGATTTTAACAAGATGTTAAATTTTTCTGTTGCGGCGTGTTTAATACAATTAATGGTAGGATGCTCTTTATTCTTTTTACCCGATATAAGTTTAAAAGTTCTTGGATATGTCTGCGGAATTGTTTTCTTTATCAGTGGTATTAATAGTGCATCTAAGTTCTTTAAAAGACAAGGAGCTAAATTATATCGTTTTAATCTCGTTTTTGGCCTAATTTTAATGATTCTAGGTTTACTTATTATTTTAGTTCCATATTCGGTAGCTTCATTTGTAACAGTTCTATTTGGTATTTATTTAATCACGATTGGTTGTAATAAAATAAATTATAGTATTTGGTTTAAATTTGCTGATGATTCTTCTTGGTTTCTAACTTTTGTTATTGGTCTAATGTTGGTTATTTTTGGTTTTATGGTAATGTTTAATCCCTTTGCTAAATTAACTCTTACTCGATTAATAGGAACCTTTATTATTTTTTCTAGTATTCTTGATTTAACAGATACTATTATGTTAAAAAGAAGAGCCGAAAAGGTTGTAAAAATATTTTGGTAAATAAGAGATAGATATATCTCTTTTTATTTGCAATCACCTATCAAAAAGAATTATAATAGTATTAGGAGGAAATATGAAAATAAAAGAAGTTAAAGCAAGAGAAATCTTAGATAGTCGTAGTAATCCAACTGTTGAGGTTAAAATGGTTTTGGAAAACGGTATTAGTGCGATTGCATCAGTTCCTTCTGGTGCATCTACTGGTTCAAGAGAGGCTATTGAGTTACGTGATAAAGATGAAAAACGTTATCATGGTAAAGGCGTTTTAAAAGCCGTAAATAATGTTAATGAGGTGATTGCCCCTAAAATAGTTGGCATGGATTTAGATCAAGAAAAAATAGATCAATTGTTACTTGATTTAGATGGAACAAGCAATAAATCATCTTTAGGAGCTAATGCTATCCTAGGTGTTTCACTTGCTAGTTTAAAATGTCTAGCTAAACTAGAAGGAAAAGAATTATACGAATATGTTAGCGATGGAGAATATACTTTACCAATTCCAATGATTAATGTCATTAATGGTGGTGCTCATGCCGATAATAATCTTGATATTCAAGAATTTATGATTGTACCTTTATTAGATACCGAAGAAAAAAGAGTACGTGCTGCTTCCGAAGTGTTTATTACTTTAAAAGGAATGCTAAAGAAGGATGGACTTTCTACAGGCGTTGGAGATGAAGGTGGTTTTGCTCCAAATCTTCCAAATAATGAAGAATGTTTCAAATATTTAGTAAAAGCGATTGAAACTTCTGGTTATGTTCCAGGTAAAGATATAGCTTTAGCTATTGATGCAGCAGCCTCAGAATTCTATAATGAAGATACGCAAAAGTATTCTTTAGATGGCAAAGAATTAACGGCGGAAGAACTTTGCAATTATTATTTAGATATTATTGAAAAATATCCAATTATCAGTATTGAAGATCCATTTAATGAAGATGATACTGAATATTTTGCTATTTTGACAGAAAAAGCCGGTGACAAAATCATGATTGTTGGTGATGATTTCTTTGTTTCTCAAGCTAGATACTTACAAAAAGGTATTGAGAATCATGCTGCCAATGCTATCTTACTTAAAGCAAATCAAGTTGGTTCTGTAACTGAGTTCTTAGAAACAATAAAACTTGCTCGAGATAATGATTATAAAATGATTATTTCTCATCGTAGTGGTGAAACTGAAGATACCTTTATTGCGGATTTGGCTGTTGGTTTAAAAATTCCTTATATTAAAACGGGTTCTGTATCCAGAGGAGAGAGAATCGCTAAATATAATAGACTTACTGGTATTGAATTAGAAATTAATGAAAACTAGCATTTTGCTAGTTTTTATTTTATAATGAGTATGGTGATGTAAATGAAAATCGTTGATGGAAATAAAGCTTGTAGTAGAATAGCTTATCTTTTTAGTGAAGTATGTGCAATTTATCCGATTACACCATCTTCACCAATGGCGGAAAATATCGATGCTTTATCCCATACAGACTTAAATAATTTATTTAATTTTAAACCAGAAATAGTGGAAATGGAATCAGAAATGGGGGCAGCGGGTGCTGTACATGGTGCTTTGATAAGTGGTTCGTTAGCTACTACGTTTACAGCTAGTCAAGGATTATTATTAATGATTCCTAATATGTATAAAATAGCTGGAGAAATGTGGCCAGGTGTTATTCATACAGCTTCTAGAAGTTTGGCAACTCATGCACTTTCCATTTTTGGAGATCATCAAGATATCTATGCGGTGAGACAAACAGGATGGTGTATGCTTGCTTCGACGAATGTTGAGGATGCAGGTAATTTAGCTGCCGTTGCTCATTTATCGGCTATTAAAGGTTCGCTTCCTTTTGTTCATTTCTTTGATGGATTTCGTACAAGTCATGAACTTAATACCATTAAAGAACTTAATGATACTGATTTATTAAAACTAGTGGATAAAGATGCTTTGAAAGAATTTAAAAGTAGAGCCTTAAATGTTAATAGTAATAAGCAATTTGGTACAAGTCAAACAGAAGATGTTTATTTTCAATGTATGGAAGCAAGAAATCCTAAGTATATTGAAATGCCTGATATTGTTAATGAATACATGCAAGAAATAAATAAGTTAACTGGTAAAGATTATAAACCTTTTAATTATTATGGTGCTGTCGATGCAACCGATATTATTGTGGCTATGGGTAGTGTTTGTGATACGACTAAATTAGTCATTGATAAGGAAAATGCCAAAGGTAGTAAACTAGGTTTAATTGAAGTTCATTTATATCGTCCATTTAGTGTCAAATATTTAAAAGATGTTTTACCTAAATCAGCCCAAAAAATTGCTGTTTTAGATCGCACTAAAGAAGCTGGTTCAATTGGCGAACCGCTTTATTTAGATGTCCTTGGTGCTCTTAAAGACATGAATTTAGAAATTGTCGGCGGAAGATATGGATTATCTTCGAAGAATACGACGCCAGATCAAATCATGGCTGTTTATAATATGTTAAGTAGTAAACCAATTCATAATTTTACGATTGGTATTAATGATGACATAACTTATTTAAGCTTGCCAACTTCTGATTATAATATTGACTTAGGAGTTAGTGAATTTAAAATCTATGGTTTTGGTTCCGATGGTATGGTAAGTGCTTCGAAAGATATTTTAACGCTTGTTAATAGCGCTCATGGTAAATTCGTTCAAGGCTATTTTGAATATGATTCTAAAAAGAGTGGTGGCGTAACTATTTCTCATCTAAGAATTGGGGATAAGCCAATTAATGCTCCATATTATGTTGAAAGACCAGAAATAATTGTTATTACCAAAGATGAGTACTTTAATCACTATGATATGCTTAGTGATGCCAAAGAGGGTGCTTATGTCTTAATTAATACAATTAAGAATCCTGAGGAATTAAATAGTTTTTTAACTAGTGAAGTGAAAGATATTATTCACAAAAAGAATTTGAAAATCAATATTATTAATGCCGAAAAAATTGCTTTTAAAAATAATATTAAAGGTAAAATTAATAAAATAATGGAAGTTAATATTCTAAAACTTTTAGGTATTGAAAATGCTAAAGAATTAGTTCTTGATTCTATCAAAAAAGTTTTTGCTACTAAAGGACAAGATATTATCGATAATAATACAAATGCTGTTAATGAATCATTAGATAGCATCGTGCCAGTTCAAATTGATCAAGCTGGTAATAAACATCAAACTAAAGAAGAAGATATTTTTGCTGTTATGGAAAATCGTAAAGGCGATTTATTATCAGTTAAGGATGTCTTGCCAATTGCGGATGGTTCCATCCCTTGTGGTTTAACAAAGAAAGAAAAACGAAATATTTCTTCACTTACACCAAGATGGGATAGTAAGACTTGTATTGAATGTGGGATGTGCGCTATGGTATGTCCTCATGCTGTTGTTCGTAACTTTGTAACGAAAGATAAAAACTTTGGTAAACCATTAACAGGTAAAGAAGATTATAATTTCTATGTTGGTATATCTAACTTAGATTGTACGGGCTGCGGTTTATGCGCAACTGTATGTCCAACAAAATCCCTTAAGATGGAAGAAAATGTTCAACCTACAACGGAACTGTTTGACAAACCAAGTGAAAATGTCTTTAATAAGTTTACAATTAAAGGTGCTAGTTTAGAACAACCAAAATTTGAATTTTCTGGTGCATGTGCCGGCTGTGGTGAAACTCCTTATATAAGATTATTAACACAGTTATATGGTAATAAACTAGTTATTGCCAATGCTACTGGATGTTCAAGTATCTATGGAGCAAGTAGTCCTAGTACACCATATTTAATTCCATGGGCTAATTCATTATTCGAAGATAATGCTGAATTTGCTTATGGTATTCATTTATCATATAAACAAAAAAGAAAACAAATTCGTAGTGTTATGGAGCACGCTATTGATGTTGTTGATAAGGATACTCAATCTTTATTTAAAGAATATTTGGATAATGAAAACGATGTTGATATTACAACCAAGGTAGCTAATAATTTAAAAGATGAAAATATTCCTAATGAACTAAAAGATTTAAAAGAATATCTTCCGGCTCGTACCGTTTGGGCTATTGGTGGCGATGGTTGGGCATATGATATTGGTTATAATGGTTTAGATCATATTTTACACTCTAATGAAAATATTAAGATATTAGTTTTAGATACGGAAGTTTATTCTAATACTGGTGGTCAAGCTAGTAAAGCAACGAATAAAGGTGCTGTTGCGGAATTTGCTGATTTTGGTAAAAAGACTAATAAAAAAGATTTATTTAGAATAGCTAGTTCAATTGAAAATTGCTATGTAGCAAGCGTTTGTCTAGGTGCTAATATGATGCATACCATTAAAGCCTTTAAAGAGGCCGAAGAACATCAAGGACCTGCTATTATTATTGCTTATTGTCCATGTAATGAACACGGTATTAAAAATGGCTTAGCATGTTCAATTAATGAGGAAAAACTAGCTGTTGAGTGCGGTTATACATTATTGATGCGCTCTGTTGATGAAAAAATATATTTAGATTCGCCCGAACCAGATTTTGATAAATATCAATCTTTCTTAGATAATGAAGTAAGATTTAAAGCCTTAAAGATTAAAGATAGTGAACTTGCTAATACGATTTTGGAAGAACAAAAACAAAATGCCATTAAAAGGTATAATTATTACAAAAATCTAACAAATAAAAACTGATCTTTTGATCAGTTTTTTTGTAAAAAAATACGAAGCCATCACGTTAATGATGGCTTCAAAGAATAAAAAGGGGTTGACTAGTGTGATACTAGCACCAAATCGCCTTCTCAAGTGATTTGGTATTTACTATACTAATTCAAAGTACCCTAAAAGTCAATTATATTTACATAAAATTTACATCTAATTTTGAACCATATTTTTTCATTGTCAATCATCGTAAAAAAGTATATAGTATTACTATGGAGGTAATATGGAATTAGATCAAATTAAAGGCATAGGTCCTAAAACATTAAAGTATTTAAAAAAGCTAAACATTAATAGTATTGATGATTTATTAACATATTATCCATATCGTTATAATATTTATGCCTTAAATGAATTAACGCAAACAGATGAGACAATTATTGTCAGTGGTATTATTGAATCTAATCCCGTAGCCTCTTATTTTAATCATAAGAATCGTTTATCTTTTAAATTTAATATTAATAACCGAATTGTCAATGTGGCTATCTTTGGAAGAGCCTTTCTAAAAAATAGTTTACAGATTGGTAAAAGTGTTGTCTTAATTGGTAAGTATAAAGGTAATACCTTTACAGCAAGTGATATCAAAACTAGTATTAAAGCTGGGGATATTGAGCCTGTCTACCATTTGACAAGTGGTATTACTAATAATGCTATTTCTAAACTTATTATTAATGCATTAGAATATGGTAATTATGTTGATAAAATACCTGAGCAAATTGTCAAGGATAATAATTTTATATCTTTGAAGGAAGCAATTAAAAAGATTCATTTTCCTAAGAATATGGAAGATATTAATTTAGCTAAGCAAAGATTAAAATACGAAGAACTATTTGAGTTTTCTTTTAAAATGAATTATTTAAATAAAAAGAATAAACAAGAAAATGGTGTTTTAAAAAAATTTGATAACAATAAAGTAACAAAGTTTATTGATAATCTACCATTTGAATTAACAAAAGATCAACAAAAAGTTGTGAAAGAGATAACCGAAGACTTAGCCTCTGACAAAAAAATGAATCGTTTATTACTAGGGGATGTTGGAAGTGGTAAAACGATTGTTTCAACAGTTGCTATTTATGCTAATCATCTCGCCGGCTTTCAATCAGCCTTAATGGCTCCGACCGAGATATTAGCTTTACAACATTATTTTTCAATAAAAAAGACATTAAGCCGTTATAAAATGACTGTTGATGTTATTACTGGCTCACTTACGGCTAAAGAAAAAACTGCTATTTATGAGAGAGTAGAAAATGGTGAGATAGATCTATTAATTGGAACGCATTCTATATTAAATGATAAATTAACATTTAATAAACTAGGTTTAGTTATTACGGATGAACAACATCGCTTTGGTGTTAATCAACGTAGTTGTTTACAAAAAAAGTCAATGAATCCGGATATTCTATATTTATCTGCAACCCCAATTCCCAGAACATATGCGATGACTATCTATGGCGATTTGGATATCTCCATGATTAAATCAAAACCCCATGGACGCAAGGAAATAATAACGAAAGTAAAAAAGGAAAATGAAATAAAAGACGTTTTAATAGCCATCCTTGAAGAAATAAAAAAAGGTCATCAAATTTATATTGTATCTCCCTTGGTAGATCAAAATGATGAACTAGATTTATCAAGTGTTAAACTTTTAAAAGAAAAATATGATATGGCTTTTAAAAATAAGATTAGAACGGAAATTATTCATGGTAAAATGAAACAAAATGAAAAAGATGCTATTATGAATGATTTTAAGAATAATGTTATTAAAATATTAATATCGACGACTGTTATCGAAGTTGGTATTGATGTTCCTAATGCTACGATGATTGTTATTTATAATGCTGAAAGATTTGGACTTGCATCACTTCATCAATTAAGAGGTCGGGTAGGTCGTAATGATTTACAAAGTTATTGTTATTTAATTAGTAATCAAGATAATGAAAGATTAAAAGTAATGGAAGAGAGTAATGATGGTTTTTATATTTCGGAAAGAGATTTTGAATTAAGAGGCCATGGTGATTTGTTTGGAACTAAACAACATGGAGATATGACATTTAAAATAGCTAATTTAAAAAATGATTATCAAATACTTGTCCAAGCCAAAAATGATGTCGAAGAATATATTAAAACAAGTAAATATCTAGAAAATGATTATTACAAAACAATTGCTAATAATCTAGATATTGTAGACTAGAGTGTAAAGTGTATTTGATATTATTGATTTTTAAAAAAAATTATAATATCATTAGATTAGTATAGTAGAGATGCTATACTAATCAATACACCTCTTTACGCATAATAATGTGAAGAGTGTGTACCAAAACCCCCTGAAGCTAAGGCGAAAGCCTTAGCATTTTTTGTGTTGTAAAATGTTCTCTTCCCCCTGAAGAGGCCGAAAGGCCTCATTTTTGTTTAAAAGTTGCAATAAATTCAAAGAAAATTGTATTTTTTTACAACTAAAATATAATTTAGATACGTTTTAGATACATTTTGATGTTTATCTAAAATGTATCTAATTTTAGTTTTACAAGATAAAATTTTAAAGAAATTGTAAAAAATTACAATAAAATAATAATGTTCTAATATTTTTAGAATGTTACGCTTACTTCTAGGAGTTTTGGTTGAGATAATCATTATTTTATGCTAGAATATACTTTAAGAAAGGGAGTTTTACAATGACTGAAAAAGTTTTAAGATTTTATTTAGTTGCTAATAAACTTAAAAATGTAATTCGTAATGGCTGGTCTGAGGTAGACATATCGAGTGATAGGATTGAATCTGTAGCTGAACATATTTATGGATGTATGATTTTAGCAATAGGATTAGATAGCGAAACTAATTTAGATTTAGATTTGTTAAAAGTTTTTAAAATGATAATTGTTAAGGAATTAGAAAAAGTAACTTTAAAAGAATTAACTACTAGAGATTGTCCTACTACTGATGAAAGAGAAAAGCAAGCAGTTGAAACATTAACTAGATTAACTGATGGATTAGTAAAACAAAGTGAACTATTATCATTGCTAAGTGAATACAATTTAAAAAATTCAAATGAATCTAATTTTGTTCATCAATTAGGTAAAATAGAATCTGATATTCAAGCTAAAATTTATGATTTAGAAGGAAATTTCGATTTAAATAAAGCGTTAGAAGATGCTAAACATTATGGCGAACCTTTATCAAGTGAAATAATTCCACGAATACATAATGCGAGTGATGGTTGGATTTTATATGACAGAAGGTATTATACAGATGATTCTTTTAAAGAACTATCAGAAAGTATTCAACAATTAAAGAGTTTATAATTAGGTGTGTGAATAACACACTTTTTTTGTTAAAATAATTATAGAGGTGAAACGTAGAATGAGAGTAACAATAAGTTCATCATCTAGTGAATCAATTAATGATGTTTATAAAGAAAGTGCAATTAAAATTTGTGATTATTTAGCTGAAAATGGATGGGATCTAAATTGGGGATCAGGATCTATTTCTATAATGGGAATTTGTTATAATGAATTTGTAAAATATAATAGACATATATACGGATATACCTCTTCAAAATATGCAGATGATATAGATAATTTACCAAGAGCTAGTCATAAAATATTTGATACAACTTTTGATTTAAAGAAAAATATTTTTAATGATGCTGATTTAGTATTATTATTACCTGGGGGTACAGGTACTATATCTGAATTTTTTGCTTATTTAGAAGAGGTAAGAAGCAACGATATTAACAAAACTTTAGTGGTGTATAATGAAAATCATCATTTTGATTCAACTTTAACATTGATAGATGATTTAATTAAACGGAGTTTTAACCGAGATACAATCTATAATTATTTTAAAGTTGCAAATAGTTTTGATGAATTTAAAATGATTATAGATGGATTTATCGACAAGTAACATTAATCTTAAGTAAGAAAAATCAAAATAAGGTAATAGAATATTAACATTTATGATAGATATGAATAATGACAATGAACTAATATTTGAAAAATCAAAGTACAAAACAAATTACATTTAGATACGTTTTTAGATACACTTTAGCCATTGTTTCAAATGTATTTCTGGTGGTGCCAAAAGGAAAATTATAGGATTTTAAAGGGCTTTAATGCATCACAAAACCTTCAAATAGCCAAAATTACGAACACCCTGAAGAGAGCAAACAGTAATAAATATTCAAACTTTCTTTATTTATGCTATACTTATCCTAGAGGTCCGTATGAAAAAGAAAACAATAATACTTATTATAATTTTCATTTTTATTCTAATGTTAATACCAATACCTATGCACTTAAAAGATGGCGGTTCAATTGAATATAAAGCTATCTTATATACATATACGAAAATTCATCGATTAAATAACAATTCCCCAACAGGATATGAGGATGGCTGGGGACTCAAGATTTTAGGAATAGATATTGCAAGTCATAATTTAGACATTATTTACGAACATGTAATTGATATTAAATCTAATAGTCAAACCATAAAGGCTATTACCGGATCTTTTTGCTATGAACAAGGTTCTTGTATCGATAAAATTGCTTTTGAAGATTTTAATTATGATGTAATATCATCACATCACAATGATAAACTATATATAGATAATTTAGATGGTATTATTAAAACAATTGAACTATTTGATTATAATTTAAAAGAAGATGTTGACATAGATATTGAATATACTAATGAATATATTATTATTCCTAATATTAAGGGATTATATATATTTAAAATAAATGCTACATATGAAGGTAAAAGTATATCGTATTATTTTATGTCAGACATTCAATAGAGATAAATACTTTAATAAAATACTAAATTAAAACTATTGCTATCATTTAATAAATATATTAAAATTAAGATAACATCTTATAAAGAGTGATGGAGGGACTAGCCCGATGAAGTCACACCAACCTATTGGATTAGGTGGTAATGCTAGATCTATAAGATAACTTTTTAATACTCAAGAGTTATCTTGAGTATTTTTTTTTATGAGATGTTAGAAAGGATAGTTTATGACTTAATAATATAACTATTATACTTTAAAACATCAATAAGAAAGGAAGTAATAAAATGTTTGAAAAAGTAAATCCAAGTCATCCAGACAAAATAGCTGATCGTATCGCGGGCGCTATTGTGGATCTTGGTTATGAAAAAAATGATAATCCAAAAATAGCTGTGGAGGTTTTAATAGGTCATGGTGTATGTCATATTATTATTGAAACATCGGAAAATTATACGAAAAAGGAAATTGAAAAAATTGTCCATCGAATTGCCGGCGATGTATCTGTGGATTTAAGGGTTGTTAAACAAGATATTCATTTAGCAAATAATCAAAATGATAAACTAAGATGTGGGGATAATGGTATTTTTAAAGGTGTACCTCTTCGTAAAGAAGAAAAACTACTATCCAAATATGCACGAGATATTTATGATAAATATCCATATGATGGTAAATATATTTTAGATGGTAAAAGATTTATTATTTGCCAAAGTAATGTCCAAAAAGAAGATTTATTAACTTTATATCCCGATGCATATATTAATCCCTTAGGATATTGGACGGGCGGAACAAACGTTGATTCAGGAGCTACAAATCGTAAACTAGGTTCTGATATGGGACAAAGCATTACAGGTGGCGGGTTACATGGCAAAGACTTATCCAAGGCAGATGTAGCAATTAATATTTATGCATTTAAAAAAGCCCAAGAAGAAAATAAAATAATTGAACTAAGCTGCGCTATAGGTGATGAAGTAATCGATGGTAAAGCATATAGTGAAATAGTTGCTGAAGCTAAAGAATATATTGAAAAAATAGGCGGTTTTGAAAAATTAGCAGAATGGGGATTAATATAATAATTTGCATTTTGAGGCTTTTTCGGTTATAATATCCAGTAATTTTGGGGGTTGAAATGAATTTATATAGTAAGTCTTTAAATAGATTAGATATTGATTTACGAAAAGTTGAAAGAATTAATCGACTAGTTATAACTAATGCATATATTTATCGTTATTTAGATCTCATTATAAAAAAGTACTGGGTTGGTACCCAATATGCTATTACCGATGAAGTATTTGAATTATTAAGCGCCATAAAAAATAAACATCTTATGGAATTATATGAAATATTTACTCTTTTATCGGATACTGATTATGAACAAAAACATAATGATTATTTAAGAGGCAAGAATTCTTTTGTTATGGATGGATATACAGCTAAGTTCTATCAAACGGATGATATAAATCCACTTTTAGAAAACTCTAGTTATTTACTTACAAATATTGAAGAATTGAAAGAACTTGTAGAAATAATATCCCATAAGCATATTATTATGGAAGATACGAAAATAGAAAATGCAATTATTCAAAGACAAGGAATTGTTTTAATTGATCCGGATTTTTATCATCTTTCTACCAAAAGTATCGAAGAGATTCGTAATAAAAATTATAGAGAATTATTTTGCCTTTTACGAAATATTTTTGAAGATTATGGCGAAGACTTACAATATTTTATGCATTTACGTGGGGATAATGCCTTAGAAAAAATAAATGCTATGGAACAAGAACTTAAAAGAGTAAGAAGACCTATTGATTTAAGAAAATAAATTCATCATCATCTTCTTTATCAATTGACTGTCTTATGTTATAATGATATACGTAGGATAGTATAGATGAAGAAAGTAGTAAAAAAGCATTATAAAAAGATAATACTATTAACGGGAGTGCTAGTCATTCTTCTTTCGTTTTGGTTTGCATCTAAAATTACTTATTCAGAAAAAAGAACTTCATCTATATGGGATGGAACAATTGCTAAATCTTTTGCTAGTGGTAATGGAACCAGTGATAATCCCTATATCATTAAAGATGGTAGTGAACTAGCATATTTCTTTCAACTTATAAATGGTGATAATTCATCTGATTACTTTAATAAGTATTATGAAATAGATAATAATATTGATCTTAATGGCCAAGAATTTTTCTTTGCGAGTGATAATAAACAATTCAGTGGGACACTAAATGGTGGAGGATATACCATATCTAATTTTAAGATTAGTAGTTATTACACTGATTTAGAAGATAAATCAGCTAGTTTTAGTTTACTATCTTCGTTATATAATGCTGAAATTAAAAACATTAATTTTAAAGATATTACTTTAGATGTTAATGATAAAATGCTTACTCCAAGTAATGAAGAAGTCAAAAAAGAAGACGAAAATGAAGAACCATCTGAAATAGAAAATGCTCTTGTTAATATTGATGCCAGTTTATTTAGAGAGGTTGAAGAAAGTAATCTTACAAATATTAATCTTAGCAATGTTGAAATAGCATATAATGGTGATAAAGATTTATTAAAATCATCTTTGTTTATTCTTAATGATAATGGTGCAAATAACATTGAAAATATTAATATTTCAGGTAATAGTAATATTGAAAGCACCAATATTTTATTAGATAAATTTAATGGTAGTAGTCTTAAAAATATTATGTTTGAATCAAGTAATCTTTCTTTAGTCGATGAATTTGATTATACACAAAAGTATGATATTTACGAATATAGTATTGAAAAAGATGATATTATTTTTAATAATCAAAGAGATTTAGAATATGTTGTTAAATCCTTTAATGATAACAGTGATTTAGTTTGGAAATATGACAACGGAGAATTTAGAATTATTAATAATGGTGTTGATGCTCAAAAAAAAGTTAATGCTCCGAAGGGTGGTACTAAACGAAGTACAATTAATGAACACGCTAGTGGTATAGCAAATAATATTGTCTATGTTAATGATTTAACAAGTGATTTAAATTATTTAACGGGTCTTAATTATACAGAAGTTAGAAATACTAGTCTTCCTAGTGGTAATAGCACACATTATTATGATCCAGAGTATTTAGTTAAAGTTGAACTAATATTTGATGGAACGGATATTAATAATTCATCCTTGGTAGGAAGAGTATCACCAATCAATAGTGAAAACTCTTATAAATATGTTTATTTTAAATATTATCCATTAGAAAGAAACAGTAATGGAACCCTTGCCACAGATAGTGATGGTAATAATTATATCAATATTGAACTTATTGATAATCCATTTAGCAAAAGACCTTATGTAAATCCTGTAGAATATGGTTTTAATGGCTGGGTATGTAATCAAGAAGAGGATACGACTACTGGTGTATGTGATGCAGCTAAGTTTAGTCTTAATACCGATGATTATACAAGATACATGCAAGTACCAATTGATGGTGGTAGTGAAGTCGTAATTCATTTAAATGCTACTTGGTATGAAGCGAATGTTGTAACTTCTTATTATGACATTACGGATTTAAATTCGATGACGATGGTATCAACAGGATATACAGTACCAGAAATAATAGTTCATCATGCGAGTTATTTTTGGCGACAAAACTATACGCAAATGGAATTTGTCCGTCAATATGTTAGAGGTGATGACCAAGATGGTTACATGCCTGCTGGTAGTTTTTATCGTACGAATCGAAACAGTGGAACATATTACTACAATTCTAGCCGAACAAGATGTAGGCGGAATACAACCTGTTATGTTTTTTCGCCTAATACTACGGCTATTGTTGCCGGAACAAAATATAACGGTGGGTCAGTAACCTTTATTGCTAATTTTCGACCTACTAACAGTAATACTGAAACAACGATTAATACTTATAATACGACTTACATGGAACTTTTAGATGATCCAGATGGTCAATATACATATAATGAAACTGTTCAAAGACAAAAATCATATATACCAACTGGTAATGATACCCAAGGCTATTTTTATAAAGTAAGTAATCCAACTTCCGCAATGATTCAAACGGGAATGTATTATAATGCATCTGGAACATTATGTACGAGTACAAGTGGTTGTACAACAGCTTATAAATTAATTCATTACAATGATGAAATGCTTAAAAGCAATGGTAATAGTATATCTATTATCGAGGAAGATGCTAATAATGAAGTAATAGGTGGAGAAAACTATTACTACTTAGTTACGAGAGACATGAATATCGTGCGGATAACTGGTACTGTAAGTTATTCAAATTTAAATACGAATAGACCATATACTCTCACAGGAACATCTATTAATGGTACAACAGCTAGTGGAACGATAACGATTAATACTTCAAGATGGACAATACCGGGTGATATTAGAATTGAAAACATTCGAATTGATGGACCAAATACTAATTTAAATAATGATGGCAATAAGAATTATGCGTTAGGTTATGATTCAACTAACTACACTAGTTATGGTGGCATATTTGTAAGTTCCCATAACTTTAAGATAGGTCGAAATGTTACTCCTTACGATGGGGCATCTTATCTTTCGGTTGGTGGTATCTATGGTGGTGCTTATGGCTCAAGTCCATCGGGATTATTTAGAGTAATTATTGAAAGCGGAAACTATTTTGCCTACCATAGTGGTAGGATGAGTAGTTCTACGACTAGTTATACTTTTAATGAAACAACTATTTTCGGTAGTGATTATGACCGGGTAGCCAATAGCAATAAGAAACTATTTTTTGGAATAGGTCTTGATGGTTATGCAGGTGGTAATAATACGGCTGGTAGTGCATCAATATTCATGTCATATAACATCGTAAAGAGTGGAACTTTTGGTTATAACTATGATGATACACCAAATACGGATGATACAGCCGGCCTATATATTGGGGCTAGAGCATCAACATATGCCAACTCAATTACCGGTGCGAAAATCGAAGGCGGAAATATCAACACGATTGTTGGTGGTTATGGATATAATGGTTCGGCAACGACAAACTCAACCTTTATAGGGATGAGTGGTGGAACGGTAAGATCAATTTATGGTGGTGCTGGTCACTCGACAACAAAAGGTAATCGTATAATATGTGTAACTGGCGGAACAGTAACTTATAGTGTTCTTGGCGGTTCAAATAGTTTTGAATCTGGATATACTGACGACGGTGTCCTTCAAGGATCAACTCTAGTATATGTTGGTGGAAATGTCACTGTTGGTGGCGGAACTGGTAAATTATATGGCGTTGAATCTGGAACGGTCTTTGGTGCTGGTGGTGGTGATACATCGTCAACTGAAAAAGGAACCGTTTATAATTCTCATGTTATTATCAATGGTGGAACTATTAATACTGCTGTTTATGGTGGTGGTAACTATGGTTCAACCGGAACAGTTTATAACAATACCTCAACTGCTAAAATTGAAGTTTTCTCAGGAAATGTTGGTAGTATCTATGGTGGAAGCCGCTCTGCTGATTTTGGCGTATCTAACTATCAAACTTCAAGTTTAATTGATATAGATGTAAGCGGTGGAACTATTGGTAATATCTATGGCGGTTCTAATCGGCATGGTACGATTTATGGCAATATTGATGTTGCTGTAACTGGTGGAACCATAACCGGTAATGTCTATGGTGGCGGTAAAGGTGGAGCTGAACCGGCTACACCTGATGACCCAGCGACAGATGGTACATTTACCACTAATGGTGTTACTGTCACAATTGGTGATGCCAGTACGGGACCGACAATCAATGGTAGTGTTTATGGTGGTAGTGCTTTTGGTAGTGTTAATGCTACCAATCGTGGCAATGTAAGTGTTACGGTTAATAAAGGAACCATAACCAATAGTGTCTTTGGTGGTGGTCAAGGAGAAAGTACCCATACACCTATCGTTAATGGAAATATTAATGTAACCGTTAATGGTGGAACCGTAGGTAAAGTCTTTGGTGGTCATGACCAAGCTGGTAGTCATACTAAGCAAAACGAAGTTCATCTAAATGGTGGAACTATAACTGATGTCTTTGGTGGTGGAAATAAATCTTCTGTTACAACGACACATGTTTATTTATCTGGTGCTACGACAACCAATGTTTATGGTGGTTCAAATACATCGGGTAGTGTAACAACGGCTAATGTTAATATATCTTCGGGTAGTGCCACGACCGTTTATGGTGGTAATAACGAAGGTGGTACTTGCGGTACAACTAATGTTGAAGTTACGGGTGGTTCAATCGGAACTATCTATGGCGGAGGTAACTTAGTTAGTACAACAACGACTAATATTGATGTATATAATCATACTGGCACCATTACAGCCATTTATGGTGGAGGTAATAATGCCGGTGCTACGACAACTAATGTCGATTTACATACAAGAAGTGGAAGCAACAATATCGTTGTTACAAATCTTTACGGTGGTTCAAATCAAAGTGGTAATGTTAGTACCTCTAATGTCACCGTTGATAAAGGTACTATTACGACATTATACGGTGGTAATAATGCTGGTGGTAAAACGGTTGAAACAAATATTATTGTCAATGGCGGAACAATTACAACCGCTTATGGTGGAGGTAATGTAGCTGTCAGTGACGATACAAATATTACAGTTAATGGTGGAACATTTAATACAATCTATGGTGGAGGTAACCAAGCTGCGATTACCAATGATACAAATGTTGAAATTAATAATGGAACAGTAACTAATACGGTTTTTGGCGGTGGAAATGCCGGTAATGTTGGTGGCGATGCTGATGTAACAATTAACGGTGGTACATTTAACACAATTTACGGTGGAGGTAACCAAGCCGCGATTGCCAATGATACAACTGTTGAAATAAATAACGGTACAATAAACGGTTCTGTCTTTGGTGGTGGAAACGCTGGTAACGTTAATGGTGATACATATGTAACTATTAATAATGTCTCTAATACTTTATCAGCAGTCTATGGTGGTGGAAATCAAGCCGGAGCTACAACGACACATATTACCGTTCCATCAACAGCCAATGTTGTTATAACAAATATCTATGGTGGATCTAACCAAAGTGGTAATGTAACGACAACTAACACAAATGTCGCTGGTGGAACTGTTACAAACGTTTATGGTGGTAATAATCAAGGTGGGGTATCATCCACAACCAACGTTACAATTGATGGTGGTTCTTTAACCAATATCTTCGGTGGTGGTAATTTAGCATCTGTTGGTGCGACTAACATAACTGTTAATGCCGGCACTGCTAGCAATATTTATGGTGGTGGTAATCGTGCTGGAGCTACAACAACAAACGTCACACTTCCTTCTTCTTCAACTGGAACTGTTACAAATATTTATGGTGGTTCAAATCAAAGTGGTAATGTAACTACAACAAATATCACTACTAACGGTGGAACCATTACGGATATTTATGGTGGCAATAATGCTGGTGGAGTATCATCCACAACCAATGTTACAGTTGGCGGTAGTACAGTTTCTAACGTTTATGGTGGAGGTAACTTAGCAGCGGTTGGTAGTACTAATGTCACTATTAATTCAGGAACTATTTCTAATAGTGTTTACGGTGGCGGTAATTTAGCGGCCGTTAACAACAATACTTCATTAAAAATCTTTGGTGGTACAATTAATGTTAATGCCTATGGTGGTGGAAATGATGGTGCCACTTCAGGTAATACCAATGTTGTAATAAATAATGGTACTATTCACGGTAGTGCCTATGGTGGTGGAAATGGATCTAACGCGACCGTTTTAGGAAATACCAACATCACTGTTGGTGGTACAACAACGATTGGAACTGCTAGCTGCGTAGTTAAATCACAATGTTCATTATTTGGTGGCGGAAATGCAGCCTTTACAGGTGATTCTGTTACTAATAATTCATATTCAAATGTTAAAGTACTTGGTGCAACAATCTATGGTAATGTTTATGGTGGAGCTAATACATCAGTTGTGTACGGCGGAACTACCGTTGATATTGGTGCTGATGTTGCTACGACTGCTGAATCTACAAGAGGGACTGTTGATATTCGTGGTACAGTCTTCGGTGGTGGTGAAGCAAACGCTTCCGGTTCAGAAAACTACGACTGGCACTTCGTCGGTGTAACATCCTCAATTGCTGTTAACATTAACGCCTTAAATTATAATAATTTTGATATTTTAGGTTCTATTTTTGGAAGTGGTAATGCTTCAACAACAACTGGTACAAGTACTATTAATATTAAAAACTATGGAACATTTAGTAATCCAAAACATAATGTTTCCATTCAAAGAACTGACCTTTTAGTTATTGATAACTCTGCTTTAACATTAAGTGGAGCAACCGATAGAACAAACGAATATAGTGATGTATTATTTACATTATCTATTATCGAAGAATTAGATTTAAAAAATAATTCAACATTATTCTTAGAAACTGGTGCTAATGCCCTTCAAAGCTATAAGAGTTTAACCTCAACAGGTGCTTTAGCAACTGTTGAAATTGATGATACTAATCATACTGTTCAAAAGAATGTTGATAATCGTATTTATATGTATGGTGCCAACAACAAAGTCTTAAACATTGCTAATGAAACATTATCATCATATGGTAATGTTTATGGAATGACTTTCTTTGGACTATTTAAATATGGTGCTAATAACTCGGTTGTTGTAGGTATTTATGATGATTATGACTATGGTGATCATGTTGACCTAAACAGTGGTATGTTTACAACTGGTTCTTATGTTCTAGGTGCACATAAAACGGATCATGATATTACGGCTGACGGATTCTATAGTAACTTTGTCGATGCTGAAGGTGTAAACACAGTTAAGTATATTGAACCAACACCAGCAGATGCTCCAATGTACATGTGGATTGTTGGTGAATATGTTCAAACATATGAAGTAAACTTAGTGGCATCTAAGTATTCTACTTTAGGTGCTGTGGAATTACCATTAATCGATTATACAGTACCAAATACTACTTTTGAAATCATGAGAGTAGACTTTACAGGTTTGGAAAGTGGTGTCCAAGTAATTAGTAAGAATTCTATTCCTAAAGTTTCATCAAATCTAGCAACTGTAGATAAAACAATTGGACTTTCTATGGAAACAAGTAACTCAGGTTGGTTAACAGTTGGATCAACCTCATTCTATAGTAATACCACTCCACAAATTCAAGGTTTACATAGTTATGTTGGTGAAAACAGTACCAATGTACCATCGTTACAATTTTATTTATATCACTCTAAAAACATTCAAACGGCGGGGTCAATTGGAACAATTCAAATAATGTTACGGGTTACTAGCCGAATTGATGATTTAACGACGGATCCTGAAACATTAATCATTAACGTAAATATTTCGCGTATCTTATTTACCACAAACGACTATGAAGCATCTTTAACAGCGGGTAGAAAATATGATTTATTTATTTCTTCACCAACAAAAATATCTTCAAAATCATCAATCAGTGCATATTTCTCACTATATGCTCAAGATCAAAATGTTTATGGTAATGGATATCATCGAGCTTTAGTATCAAATATTGCTTTGCCAGAAAATACAAAAATTACAATGATTGATTTAAGTATGGATGATGCTAAGTATTATTATCATGTTATAACTGCTGCTGAAGTAGCTAATGCTGAAAATCAAATATCATTCCATGGTGAAGCATCTTATAACTTGTCAATGTTTGAAGTCATGGGTGCTTTCAACAGTGGAGTCCTCTATAATGACGCCCTGAAAAATGCTGAGTATTACCGACAAATTGGTGACTATTGCCAGGAAGAGTTTATTTTTATTATTGATTTTGATGACACGGAATTCGAAGATGATTCTTTAGATAATTATCTTTTGTTCGAACTACAAGATGGTAATAATCAAACTATTGTCAGTGTTTTAGGTATTCAAGAAGCTAATATGTACTATGATGTCTATGATGGATTAGATGCCGTCATTGATATTAATGGAACTATCAGTAGTAATACTATATATAGTGGTGAAACTGTAACATTAAATTTACAAACTAATTATACTCAATCATCTGTTGGTACTAATGTTATTTATGATACACATATGTTTGATTCTAAAGTAGGATTAAAACTTACTTTATTCAATTCTCAAGGCAATGTTGTATCTGGGGTTTCTATGTTAGGGTTAACTTACGAAATAAATGAAGTTAATTATTCACCAAGTATTGATGGTACAACGAGAATTAAAATTGCTGATCACGTAGGTAATATTCAAACTTGGATTAAAGTAAAAACGGGAACATCAAGCTTTACAACTGGTAATTATGTTTTAAGAGTAGAGTCCTTTGGTTCACCAGATGGTATCTATTATGGTGTTGAAACATCTGATTATATTGATTTCCCAATTTACATTGTTAATGAAATCTATGGTTTAGATGTTGAAATTGCCAACAAAGATATGATTGTTTATAAAGACACAGGTTATACCTTAAATAATAGTAATAATGTAACATGTACAATTAGTTATAACTCTGGATTAACTAATCCATCTATAAGGATTAAAATGTTACGTCGAAAATATGATATGGAAACCACTACAGAGTATGAAGCAGTTGATATTACAGATTATGTAAGCAATACTTTCCTTGCAACGGCTAATGCCAATGAATATTTGATTTTAAATAATCCTACGGCTACAACTACATTAAATCTAACGATGAAAGATGATTTAACACCAGGTACATATCGTTTAGATTTCATGCTATATGATAATTCCTCATTGATTGGAACCGTAGAAAAATATATAATAATTAAGTAGGGAGTACATAATATGAAAGAACTAACAGATAAAGAACTAATTGATTTATATGAAACTATCTTACAGTTTGTAAAATCATTGGAAGATTTGAAAGCTGGTGTTAATAATGATAAATAAGATTCAAGAAGAAATTGATGCTATTAACAATAACCTTTCAATTCTTCCTACTGATACAAACAAGAAAAAGGAAGAATATGTTGCGTATATTGACAGTCAATTAAAAGTATATAATGCTAAATTAAAAGAAATAGCCGATGAAATTGAAGATAGATATCATACATATCGTAAAAAATACTCCAATGATTCAAATCCTAAAACATCTAGTAAAATAGATGTATCTTCAGTTAAATTTACCAGTGACTATTTAGAAAGTTACGAAAGAATGAATTTGCCTTATTATATTTATGAAATAGGGCATTATTATAAAGAGGATCTTAATAAGATAAATAAGATTATTCTTTATATTATTGCTGCTTTTGAAAAAGTAAGTATTAAATTAACTATTCAAGATTTTAATTACACCGAAGTTGTAAATAAATATATGGCAGCTTTATTAAATAAAGATGATGATATGCATACCGTATTTGAGTCATTATATTGGGAAAACTCTAATTTAATGAATCAAATCGAACTAAATTTTCGTTATTTATATTTTAAATATAAGAAAAAAATTGATGCATTTTTTAAGAATAATGTTGCGTCATCTAAAGAATTACTAGAGAAGTATAAACAAGATAATGAATATATTGATTATTGTAAACATAACAATATTAAGTATCTATCTTCCCAAGTGCTTGGAAAAAATGTTTCTGTAACAGAAATTTCGAGAAAGAGTATTGAATCAATAGCTACCGAATTATTACTAACAGATGATAGGGAAGCTAACTACAATAATTTATTAAAACTTAATGATACTTTACTAGAATATAAAGAACTATTACATTTTATGTTTGTTATTGATGATTTTAAAAAATTATTTGAGCATAAGCAAGAGTATAAAGATGTTTACAATAATAAATATAAAGAAATAGTTAAGAAAGAGAAAGAATTATTTAAATTAAATAAAAAACTTAACAGTCGTTTTGCTAATGGTGAAACAAAGTTAAATCGTAATAATTGTCTTATTGAATTATATAAGTTGTATCATGAATTAGATGATTTAAAGATTCAAAATACAATCTTTAAAGATGTAAACAATGATACTACTTATCATGAATTATTATTGATAGTTACGGCTGATTTTAATTACTTTGTTAAACTTCTTAAAGCGGAAAATGATAATTTAACTATGAAAGACATTGATGAAAATATTATTAGACTATTTAGATTTGTTTATTGTGGTGAGTTAAATATTATCAATAATATTAGTATTTCTGAAGATAAGAATATTCCTCAGATTATAAGTGATAGATATCGTTTAATTAACATTAATCTAAAAGAGGATAAAATAACTTTAGAATCTATCGATTCTTATCTAAAAAACATTAATAATCTAGTTATGCATTATGATTTTGTTCGTAATCGGATAAGTTTAGATGAATTAGAATTTATTATTTATGTTGAAAATATCTTAAGGAAGTAATAATGAAAAAGAAGTTGACTATTGTCATATGTATTATGCTTCTCATCATTTTAACCATTCTTGGTGTCGTAAGTAGTTATGAACCTTTTCATTTTACCAAGAAAATATTTTTTGGTCGTCAAAGTAGTAATACTATTCATGATGAAGAGTATGAAGATATAGATACAATATATATAGATGTTGATCAAGCTATTATTAATATAAAAAATAGTGAACCCGATGATGAAAAAATTAAAGTTGAAGTTTTATCAGAGCGTAAAAATATTGAAATAAAAGATTATAACAAAAAAATAACCATTAAAGTTAAGTATTATGATGGATGTTTATTTTGTAAAATGAATGTTATTAATATCACAGCTCCCGAGTCCTTTAAAGAATATATAACTGTTGTTAATAAATATGGCCCTGTAAATATTGAAAGTTTCGAAAATGCCACGATGGCTATTACGAATCGTTTTGGTAATGTCAAAGTTGATCAAGCCAAAGTTGTTAAAGTAGTTTCCAGAAGAAGTGGTATTGAGATTGGCAAAACGGCCAATGCCTCCATTTATAGTCTATGGGGAACACTAAAGGTTGATGAAGTAGATAATTTCTTTTCTAAGAGTACTTTATTAAATATTGATATTAATAAATTAAATCAGTTTATTAGTGTTAAAAATGATATTGGAGATATTAATATTAAAACAGCTGATATTGAAAGAGACTCTGAAATTAGTGTCAGCTTGGGTGATATTAACATTAAAAAACTTAATGAGACAGATGGAAAATTAACGAAAAAGAATTAACGATAATGTTAATTCTTTTTTTGTTGAAAAACGACTTGTCTAAAAATTATATTAATTATATACTTATTACAGTAGGAGTTCATATGAAAAAGAATAACATCGTTTTAATGATTGTTACTATACTGACTTTTTTAGTCTTAATTATAGGAGCAACATATGCCTTTTTTTCAACAGGTAATATGAATATAACTAATGTAGCTAATGCCAATACCGTAACAGAAAGAAATAATATGGTCTTTGTTACCCTAGGTGGAAACATGTCATTAGATATAACTGTAGCCAGCATGCAAAAAGCCAACAGTAATAATGTAGCCGCTGAAAACAGTACAACACTTACAGTTAATTTCACACCTAATACAGACTACAACATGGTATGTACCTATGACATTGTTTATGAATGGACCTCAAGTGATAAATATACAGCCCATACAAGTGGAGTAACAGCAAATGAATATACTATTCAAGGAATATTGGCAAGTAATGCCCATGCAGGTGATGGCACCAATTATATTTATATAGAAAGAGACTTATCAGTTTTTTCATATACTAATAATAGTACAACAGTCGTAAGTGGAGCAACGATAGATGGAACTAGTAGTACGACCACGACAGCTGTATGGACATTAACAAGTAAGTTCTATAATGTGAATCAAGATCAAAGTGCTTTATCTGGAAAGACGTATTCAGGAAAATTTAAAGTAGCAAATGTATCATGTAGTGCGGGTACAGCAATTATTATTGCTCATTTGCTTCCTGATACACCAGTAGATTATTGGTATTCTACCAGCTCATATTACTTTCCAAACCATCCAGGATCAGTAGAAGATAGCGGACCTGACACAGGGTATTTTGTGTATATAGGTCAAAATAGTACTCAATATTTTGTATGTGGGACATATACAACCGAAAGGCTAGATGATTGGGGTGTTTCATATGCTTTTGAGGGAAATTCGATAGAAATATGTTTAAGCCAACCATATACGCAATATGGATTGACAGGGCATGGTAGTAATTTATTTACAGAAGAAGAACAAAAAAGGATTATATTATCATTAGGTCAGGTGTTTATTGATTCTGGTATATTGATAAGCCCAATCCAAAGATGTCATTGTAATAGGAATAGGATTAGTTGTGAATGCACAATTGCTGGGCTTGAATATTATATCCATTATAGTGGACTTTTAAATATTGTAGATTGGGATGAAAATGAAGATGGTGACATTGAATGCTATCTCAATACATCTAGAGAAGCTTATTGTTAGTCTTAGTTTGGTTTATGTAGATTGATCTTTAAAATTATTTGTAGATGCTTTTTACATTGGCTTTTGTTTTACAATTGATTTTTTTTATGCTATCATAATATTGGTGAGAATATGAAGGCAATATTAAATTTTATTAAAGAAATACTTATTGGAGCATGGGTGATAATAGCTATTTTTACAACTATATGTTTATTATCTTTGAATGAATATGGATACAGTGAATTCGGTGATACATCTTTATTTGTAATTGATAATCGTTCACTTGAACAATATGGCTTTAATAAATATGATATTATTGTTGTAACCAAAGGCCTTGAATCAGAATACACCGAAGGTAGTGGTGCTTTCTTCCGTTATGGTAACAGAGAGACTAGAAGCTATATCAATTTTGGTGTTATTGAAAGTGCTGAAAGAGTAGATGGAGCTGAAGATTCTTTCTACTTTAATGATGCTCAAGTATCATATAATGATATTCTTGGTGTAGCTAATGGTGCTTTAAAAATTGAAAAACTAGGTTTAATTTTAGGCTTATTAGAATCTAAATGGGGTTTCATGTTCTTAATAATATTACCAACATTGTATGCATTTGTTTATGAAATATATACAATTGCTCTTGAAGTAAAGAAAAAATCTGCGAAAGAATTATCTGAAGTAGATAAAGATGAAGACGAAAATGAATAGATGAAAACAAAGGTAAAGACAATACTATATATAGGCGTATTTATTTCCATGGTCTTCTTGTTAAGTTTAATTTCTGATTCCTTTGCAGTCTATGAGACATTAGCTAATGGAACAGGAAATTTTAATATTGGTAATTGGACCATTAGGCTTAATGATATGGATATTTCTTCTGGACAGACTATATCGTTTGTAGCCAGTAATTTTAATTATAGTGTTAGTTCACATATTGAAAATGGTGTAATTGCACCTGGTAGAAGTGGGTATTTTGATGTAATCATTGATCCAGAAGATACAGATGTAGCAATCAGATATGACATAACTTTGGATATGGAACAAAATTATGGCGAAAATATTACATACTATGTTACTGATTTAAATGGTACCATGGTTAGAACTGGTGAAAGTACATATTCAGGCATTATTACTTTAGCCCAAATTGCTAATGGTGATACGGCAAGATTAAGAATTGTCGTAGAGTGGACCAATAATTCAACGTATGATCAAAGCGATACAAATTTAGGTTTAACATCGAATGCGAGCATAAGTATTCCAGCTCAGATTACTGTTATACAGTATTTAGGAGAAACGCTAGTGGAATATATTGATGAGTAAAAAGAGGTAAAATATGAGAAAGGTAGCAGAAATCATTATAAACATTTTAACTATTATTGTTTTTGTGGTTTTAGCAATTATGATCTTTGCTAAAGTCAAAATGATGATTAGTCAAAAAGATTATTTTGAAGTATTTGGATACTCAGTATTTAATGTGGCTACCGGAAGTATGGAACCTACCATAAAAAAGGAAGATATTATTCTTGTTAAGAAAATGGATGACTATAAAGAAGATGATATTATAACTTTTGTTAAAGAGGGTTCTTATATTACGCATCGTATTATGCAAATAAGTGATAATAACTATATTACTAGGGGAGACGCTAATAACACTGATGATCCTGCTATTCCAAAAGAAATAGTAATAGGTAAAGTAATCCATATTTTTCCTAGTGCGGGAATATGGCAAAAAATCTTAACATCTCCGAAAGTAATTATCATGATTTTTGTCACTTTAATATTGTTTGATTTTGCTTTTTCATATAAAGGCTTTAAAAGTGATAAAGCAACTGTTAAATCAGAAAAAATCGAAAATGACAGTAATAAAATTGATATTAATAATATAAGTAAAGAAGAACTTGAGGCTATCTATAAAAAAGTTATGTCTGCCGAAAGTGAAGAAGATAAGAAAAACTTAGAATATACCATCGGTTTAGATTTATCTAGTATTCAAAAAGAAATAGAATCCAAATTAGATAAAGGTGAATAATGACAGACACTTTTGCATCAAAATTTGATAAGAAGAGACTAAGTATTGCAATTCATATTACAATACTTGTTTTAGTTGTGGTCTTTATTATCAATCTTATTGATGTAACATATTCACGCTATGAGTCAACCGCTAATATGAATGTTCAAGCTAGTATAGCCGTTTTTTTAGTTGATCAAGGAACATCAACAGCCTCTATCGCACTAGAGGGATTAGAACCATCAAATCAAGTATATACATATGTTATAAATGTTCGCAATTATAAAGATTCTATCAGGACTAATGTTGATTTAGATTATCATATTAAATTTGAGACAACAACTAATTTGCCAATTACAATTAGTGTTTATCGAAACGAAGATTATAGTGCCAATGCTACCAATATTATTACTTCAACAAGTTCTCGGATGGATGATGATGTATATTACAAAATATATGATACATCTCAAGACTATCGTTTTCATTACACAACCAATGAACAAGATTATTATACAATAGCGGTTTATTACCCATTATCTAATCAAAATCATCCAGAGTACCAAGGCAAAATTGAATTACTAAGTGTTATTATTACTGCAGAACAAGTTGTTTAATTTTTGTAATTTTGATACAATTACAATAGGTGCAGTATGGGTAATAAGAAAACATATAAAATAAAGATGCGAAAAAAAGTAAGAATCTTATTAATAATGTTGTTATTATTAATACTTGTTCCTGTGGGAATAACTTTTTCTAAATATGTCCATGACTTTATTGGTGATTATTTAATTAAAACCAGTAATTTCTATTTTAACAGTGACAAACTTGGTAATCCTGCGATTACATACAATGTTAATAACTGGAGTGGAGTTAGTAATTTTAAAATTCAATTTTCTTTGAATAACCATAAAAATAACTTGTTAGTTAGTGATAGCGATATTGAGTATACAGTTAATGTTACTCATTCTTCGGGAGTAACTAGCTCCATTGATAATGTATCTGGTGTCATCTATGGTTCAGAAATGACAGATGATTATGAAATAATCATTACTCCCCAAAGAATCTTTAATACGGGTGACTCTGTAACTGTAACCATTACTGCTACTTCATCAACACCATATGTTAAAGTTTTAAGTGCAGTATTTGTTATTACGGTAGGTCGTCAAGGTATCGGATATGAAATTAGCGATGAAGTCAATCGTCCATACTTAGATCTTACTATTACTAATGCTCGTGACCAATATATAGCAGGTGAAGCCTTTGGTGATTATGAAATATATCATGATTTTACTCTTGCAGAATATATGGCGTTAAGTGCAGCTGATCAAGCAAAGTGTTTTTCAGCAAGAGTAACACTAACTTTTGATCCTAACGATGTGGTTATAGATTCCACTAGTAATTTATTAAATAGTGCAACATATACAACCACGACAGTTAATGGTGTAGCTTATGTTTCGTCGATTACTTTTGATGTTGAACCAATGAGTAGTAATGTCGTGCGTTTTTATAAAATAGATGTCTCGGAAGACTATACATATCCACATGACAATGATCCGTCGATCATTACTTTTAGTGCTATATAGGAGGAAAAATGATAGATAATTATATTAAATATTTTGAAAATTTTCTTATGAATTATTATCGAATCATTTTAGGTAATAATTATGATAAGAAATTACTAATGCCCTTTATTGAAAAGTATATTGACGTAAGATACTATAATAATAGTGTATATAGTCGGGGATATAGTTTTATTAATAAATTAAACACTGAATTAAAAAATCTTGCAAAAGAAATTATTAAGCAAGATATGCGTGTTGAAGAAGAAGTTAAAGAAATATTTACCTTATTTGGTTATATTTTATATATTGATGATTGCTGTGAATATGTAAGCTTAACATCTTTGATAAATACAATTGCAGAGGATATATCACTAAGAGAAGATAAAAAAGAAGAATTAAAAGATTTAGTTAGCAATTTCATTAAAGTAAGGAAGGATTTTTTAGCAGTTTTCGAAGATAAAAATTTCAATATAAGTTTTAAACGAGTTGCTAGAAATCTTAAGAAAGTAGATATTAATCAAAATTGTAAATTATCACCAATCTTTAGTGATTGGGCTATTGATAAAGCCTATAATACCGGTACCGTATTAGAAAATAAACAGTACTTATTATTTTTAATGCTATCAGGTTATATTTTAAAAAATACTATTGAACTTAATTTCAATGAAAACTATATTGTTGATTTCCCTGAATCTTTATTTGCTAAAGAGAAGAAGATTAACAAGTATATTTTAGTACTCGATAATAGGGTAGTTAAATCTCGAGTTCATTTTCGGATTAATTATGAAACTTACTTGAAATATCAAGAAAAAATTACTAATTTTATTAAAAACGGTTTTAATGTTGCTCTTATCTTAGATGAGAGTTTTGATAATAATATTCCTATACTTGATATCTTTTCATATGTTTTTGTATATGAAAAATATGAATATTATGATATAGTTATAGAGAATAGTGATAGGATAAAAGCAAAAATAGTTAGTCAATGAGGTGTTTATGAGCACATTTTTTACATTCTTATACGATTTTTTAGCCCAATTTTTTTCAGGAATTAAAGCTATTCTATTAGGAATTATTAATGGTTTTGCGAAAATGTTTGGCTTTAAGGACTATTTAAAAATTGTAGGGCAATATAAATCTGACTTCGGAATTGGGGAGTGGGTTCTTTTTGGCATTGCGGCGATTATTCTTGTTGTCCTTATTGGTGCTGTTATTTTATTTATTGTTTTCTTATTAAGAAAATATGTTCGTTTTAGAAAAACGCTTGTTGAACAAGAATCTATGTTAGAAGAAATATCTACTTTAAATAATAAAGTAGCTACTTTAGTTCAAGAAAAAGAAGAAATCTTAGCTATGAAAGTATCACATTTAGGATTAAAACCTAATGAAACAGACCAAGAAGAAGTAAGTGGAGAACCACAAGAAGGAGACTCTGTTGATCAAAATACAGATATTCGTTTCTCAAAACTTAATGATGTTGATATAGCATATGCTAATTATAAAATTCAAGAATATGGTAATAATTTTGAATTACCAGAGTTTGTAGAATTATTTAGAAATTTTGCTGCTAGTAAATTAGGTTTGTATTATACAACAGAAATGATTAGATTATATGTGGCAGCATTAGCCAGTACAAAACTTGTTATTCTACAAGGTATCTCTGGTACAGGTAAAACATCACTTGCTTATGCATGGGGAAAATTTTTGAAGCATGACTCTTGTGTTGCTTCCGTTCAACCATCATGGCGTGATCGTTCTGAACTATTTGGTTACTTTAACGAATTTACTAAGAAGTTCAATGAAACAGATATCTTAAAAGTATTATATGAAGCAGGTTATACAGATGATATTTATACCATTATCCTAGATGAAATGAACATCTCCAGAGTTGAGTATTATTTTGCCGAAATGCTATCCATTCTAGAAATGCCTAACAAAGATGAATGGATTATCGAAGTTGTTGCTTCTTCATGGAAGAGTGACCCTAAGAGACTTAAAAATGGTAAAATTAAAATTCCTGAAAATGTATGGTACATTGGTACAATCAATAACGATGACTCAACATTCATGGTAACTGATAAAGTTTATGACCGTGCTATGCCTATCGATATCAACGATAAAGGTAAAGTTTTCACACCTCAAGAAGTTGATGCTCAAGATGTTAATTTCACATATTTAAATAAGAAATTTAAAGAAGCAATGGAAGCCAATCCAATCAAAGAAGAAACTTTGAATAAAATTAATGAAATGGATGATTATGTAATATCTCATTTCCGTATCGCTTTTGGTAACCGTATTGTTGCTCATATGAGAAAGTTTGTTCCTGTCTTTGTTGCTTGCGGTGGTAGTGAATTAGATGGTGTCGATTACTTTATTGCTAAAAAGATTTTAAGAAAATTTGAACAATTAAACATTTCTTACATTAGAGATGAAATTGATGGCTTTATTGAATTTTTGGATAAAACGTTTGGAAAAGATACGATGCATGAATGTATCGAAACTCTTTTAAGACTTAAGAAGATGTCTTAGGGAGTAGACTATGGATCAAGAATTAAAGGTATTAGACTTATATACAAAAACCGATGCTAGAAAAATTGCTTCTTTCAACAATAGTGTTAAATCAGAATATACTGTAAGTACTAATGTTGAATCCTTTGAGGCTGATTTTGAATGGTTGGAATTAATGGAAGGTACCGTAATGTATATTGATAACATCTTAAGAAACCCCAACCGTTTCATTATTAATGAAGAAGAAGTTGTTAATGTTGAAAAAGCTCGAAGAGTAACCGTTGAAAGTATTAAACATTTAGCTCGTAATACAAGTATGATTCAAAAAATCGAGAAAAACGGTGATGTTAAACCTTCGAAGATTTTAAACATTAATAAAGATGAAAACTATAATACATACGAAAACAGAGTAATTTATACATTGATTAAAAACATGCAAATGTTTATTTCTATGAAGAAAAGGGATTTAATCACTAAATCCTTTGTTAAAGATAGTAAGAAAAGTGAATATCATGGCACATCAAGAGTGGGTTCGGAATTAGTCGATATTAATGTTTCGATGGCTTCGAAATCTAATACATCATCTGAATATGGACGTAATAATGATTTAACTGTCGAAGAAAGAATTGATAAACTTGAATTGCAAGTTTCAGACTTAACTAGAACTGATGTTTTTAAATTACTAGACAAAGCTAACGTAGCAAGAGTAACACCGCCAATTAAGAAAACAAATCTTATTTTAAAAAATACCAACTTTCAATATGCCATGAAATTATGGAATTATTTACAAGCATATATTGATAATGGTAATAAGACAACAAAAACAAGTAACACTATCAAAGAAAATGTTACTGTTAAAAATATGTTTGATGATGTATTCTTATTAAACTATTTAATTGTTAATAGTTTAGGAGATAATGCTAAAGCGGCTAAACAAGATAATAATAAAGAATTAGTTGAAACACTTACTAATAATATGATTACGAAAATCGTAGAAATCAATTCTGACTTACCACTTGAAGAGTTACAAAAGGTTATTGGCGATAAAATTGCGGTTATTCGTAATAAGAAGGAAGCCACAATCGAAGAAATTCAACAAAAACTTAATGTTAAAATTCAAAGTACCATTAGTAAAATTGTTAGTTTCGAGTTTAGGAGTTAAAATGAGAAAATTAAAAGAAATAAAAGATAAACTAGATAATAATAAAGCATTATATATATCATGGAAGGTAGTAAAGATTATCTTTTCTATCTTTTTATTCATTGCTTTATGTGTTGTCTTAATTCAAAAATTTTTCAACAATAAAGCTATTATGGGATATCGTGTCTTTAGCGTTGCATCAGAATCAATGAAAGAGGAATATTCTATCGGAGATATTATTGTTATTAAAGAAGTTCCTGCTTCCGAATTAAAAGTCGGAGATAATGTAACATATCTAGGTAAAAAGGGTAATCTAAATGATTTAATAATAACTCACAAAATATTATCCATTAGAAAAGATAATGATGATTATTATTACATTACCAAAGGTACTTCGAATGAATACGAAGATCCTGAAATATCTTATTCCCAAATATATGGAAAAGTTTTTTATAAAACAGTTGTCTTTAGTTACTTTGGTCGTTTAATGAGTAATAACTATTCATACTATACATTATTTACAATCGTAGGGTTATATGCATCTTATCAAATCGTAAAAATTAAATTTGAAGATGAGGAAGATGAAGATGAACAAGAACAAGAAGAAACTAAAGATAATTCTTAAAAACCTTAAGAAAGTACTTAAACCTCATCAAATAGTATTTTTAATAATATTATTGGTAGGAAATACTTATGCTTGGTTTGTTTATTCAAACAAAGTATCAAGTAGTATTGATGCTCACGTTCGAGCTTGGAATGTATTGTTCCAATCTGGTGAAACAGTTTTATCGGATTACTATAATGTAAACATTTCGGAAGTATATCCTGGTATGGGCAATTATGTTGATAATTTAACCATTGCTAATGAAAGTGAAATAGCGGCCAGTATTACATATAATATTTTGGAAGCGCGTATCTTTGATGAAGAATATGTTACTGAAGAGGGTAGAATTGATAATCATGAGCAAGTGCAACAAGATGACATGACATCCGCAGAATTAGAAACGATGTTGGCCACAGATTATCCCTTTACGATTACTTTTAGTCTTTCTCAAGCTAATCTTTCGGAGATCATTAATGATGTAACTAGTTCTTCGATTTTTACGGTAAATGTTCAATGGCCTTTTGAATCTGGTGATGATGAAGAAGATACCTACTGGGGCAATAAAGCCTATGAATATGCCACCGATTATCCTTTAGAGCCGAGTATTACTTTAAGAGTAAAAATATATGTTAGTCAAAGTAATAATAACCAGAATAATCAAAATAATCCTCCTGAACCTAATGAGCCTGAAGAACCTGAGGAACCATAAAAAAATATGTTAAATAAAACTTAACATATTTTTTTATTCTTTCTTTTCTTTATCCACTTGAACTCCTAGATAAAAGAATACTAAGGTTAAAGCCATAAATAAATGATAGATACCATTATAGTTTAAATAGTTTAGATGAACTCTCATTAGTAACAAAACACCACCAATAATTTGAACTATGTAACCAATAATAAAATATTTTTTATTATTTAATTTGCTTTTAAGAATTTTATAAAAACTTAGGATAATGATTAATAATACATAAAAAGTATAAACAAGTAAGAAATTCATATCCAAATAGTAAAGAACAATTAAAATGATGCTAGTTATGACAGATAAATACATAAAGTGTTTCATTTTAATATTCATAAAAATGCTTAAGAACAGATTAATAGTAAAGACAAAGAGGATTGAGAGTATATTCCATATAGCATCCTTTAAAACACTATTTAATTCAATACCATGGACAATGGTTCCTAGTAGGGAATTAATTGACATCAGAATAAAGAACAGTTTCCATTTTTTGTTTTTAATCATTAGTACTGAATATAAACTAACTATAAAAATGACTATATTAGTTAAAGAGGTGGTTAATTCATAACCTTTGGTAAAAGTAATCATAATAGTCTCCGTATTTATTATCTAACTTGAACAAAGTTAACACTTACATCAATAGCAGCTACACCACTTGTAGCAGCAGCGGTATCAGCAGCATTGTTCATGACAGCACCATCTTGAGCATCTTCAACCCATTCAACATTAAAGGTTACTGTTACAACACGATCAGTACTACTTAGTAATACACGATTAGTAATACTATTGGTATATTGAGTAGTAACATTATCAATGGTGTAACTTATAATTTTTAAATCGGTAACTGTATTACTGGATGATACAGCAGCAGAGATGGTATAATCTAAACTAACGTCAACATCAGTCATATCCAATTCAATATCAAATGAGCCTTGAGAAGTAGGTGCAATGACACCACTGCGAATATTAGTAGTTCCTGTAAAGTCTGGAAGAATAGTAGTACTAAAATTAGAATTATTAACAACATCTTGATCGTTAACTAGAATATTCCATCTTGCAAAGGTCATATTTGCTGTTCCAACAGCGCTTGTTACGTATTTAGCATAGGTGGATTGAATCAATGAGACACAATAAAACATGGCTATCAAAGCAGCGAATATAGCAATTTTTCTACCATATCTCATAGATACTCCTCCTTATTCATATATATTATATAATAATATACACTTAAAATGTAATTTCTTTGTCAAATTGACATTTGATATTTACAGTGGTAAATACACATCAAAAAAGGAAAAAAATTGTTGCAATCTAAAAAGCAATATATTATAATGGTAATGTATATGATAGGTGAGTCATATACTGTAGTTTAAAACCACGTTTTCTGAAGGGAGTGGTTATGTGGCTAAAGATGTCATTGTAACTGCCTCGAAAGTCAAATGGTGGCAGAGTTTTGGTAGAAAACTTAAACTAGCAATTTTACTTTTATTAATTCTGATGTTTGGTGTTTATATCGTACTAGGATTTAAAATGAACAATGGTAGTTTTTATGTTAGTATCAAAGACAACAAACAATTAGAAAGTGGTATGGCTATTTATGAATCCCAAAAAGATCCAACGCCTAAAAGAAGATTATCAGCGGAAAATCTCCAATTTATGGATAACATATCTATTCGTTGGATTCCTGATAATATCAATGATGAAGCAGAAGGTTCCCATAATGGTGATAATTACATAGCTTACACATTCTATGTTGAGAATCAAAGCGATACAGTCTTTAATTACTGGTATGAAATGATTGAAGATGATGTCGTTAAAGATGTTGATGAAGCAATAAGAGTAATGATTTTTGTTAACGATGATAAAAAGATTTATGCCAAAGTAAACCACATGGATGGACAGCCAGAAAAAGATACTATCGGTTTTAAACCTAAAGAGGACGGAACCATAATTAGCGAAGTGCGTAAGAATTTGGCTCCGGGTGAATTTGATAAAATTACTGTAGTTATATGGATTGAGGGTGATGACCCGGATTGTGTTGATGCTTTAGTTGGTGGTCAATTAAAGATGCACATGAAAGTCACTGAAGAACATATAAATACGAAATAGAATGAAATGGAGTGAATTAAATGAGTTCTAAAAAGAAAAATGGAAAGAAGAAAAGAAAATTAGGTTCTTTACTGCTACTGCTATTCCTGACAATAATTTTGTTAGCAACATCAACGTATGCATGGTTTACGGCAAATAGAAATGTTACTATTGATGCCATTAATGTAACCGTTGCTACGAGTAGTGGTATCCAAATTTCGACGGATGCAAATACATGGAAGACATTAATTTCTAATGGTGATATAACTACAGGATATTCATTTGATACAACTGATAACGATGATACAAATGACTTAGTTGATGAAAATATGTTCAGTTTAACTAATCTTGTACCAGTATCTACTGTAGGTGCCATATCAAGTGGAAAGATGGCAATGTTTAAAGGAACTATTGAAGATAAAAATAATGATGGCGTTTTAGGCTTAACAGCAGTTGCATCACCTGAAGCAAAATCAACAACAATTGGTGATTTTATCGCCTTCGATATTTTCTTAAAACTAGATGAAGCAGGAACCGTATACTTAGATGCAGGTTCTGGTGCTACTGTTACAGCTACGAAAGCTGATAAAGGTGCTCAATATGCTGCTAGGTATGCGTTTATCGTAGAAGGTAATAATACTGCAACAACTGATCCAAAAACATTAGCAGGTTATACTGGTGGAAGTAGTGCAATTATTGTTGAACCAAATTATGATGGACACAATGCATACGGTATTGAACAAGCTCGTTTGTATTATCAAGATTATACTTATGGTACCGTAGCTAATGCAACATATGCATCATTAACTGCTAATAGTAGTGGTAACGATTGGGTTTCATGGGATGGAGTTAAGACAACTATCTCAGATGCTAATGAAATAGCATGGCCTAATACAAATGCTACTGATAACAGTTCAGTATTTACTGCTATGACAGGTAGCAATATTAAGAGAACTAATACAGCATTCTCATCAGGAACAGGTGATCCAATGGATATTGGTTTATCATTAAGTGCTGGTGTAACAAAAATTCGGGTTTATATCTGGATAGAAGGACAAGATATCGACTGTGATACTTCTGCATCTGGTGCATTCTTAACATTCAACATTGGCTTCACATTAGATGGTCCATCAACTCCATAGTAATAAGAAATTAAAAACAAGTTATTAGGAAGTAACTTGTTTTTTTGTTACTTTACAAAAAAATAAAATAATTTTTCAAAAAGTGATTGACATCTTAGTTATGAATATGGTATAGTATAAACAGTTAATAGAGTAGTAGCAATAGCTATTAACAAATAGTTAAAATTAAGTTTAAAGAAATTTAAATTTAATTAAAAGAGTAAATTATTTAAATATATGTAACAGTATAAATAAATAATTGAAAAATTATAAATATTTAATAAAATAAGTATTTATAAGAAAAGCTACAATATTAATTTATAAAGTCATATTTATAGAATTATTTACTTAACTGTATTAATTAGATGAATGTGATAAAAAAATAAATTAATGGTTGAAAAATTTTATCAAGGCTATTAACTGGGTGTCACTCGCGGAATCTTGATAAGGGCTATGAGTTAAATGTCGATATACTCATAGTTGAAAAACTCCGCAGAAAAATATGCATGTCCGACATACTGCATATTTTTTTATGCCTTGAAATATACTTTTTTATTTATATGTATTTAATTATATGTTATGATATTTATAATAGGTGGTGTATATTATGATTAATGGTAGTACAGAAGAAGAGTTAATAAAAAAGATAAATGATTATTCTTATAGTTATACTATAGTTAAAAATATTATTAAAGAAGATCCTGGTGTAACACCCCTAGTACTTATTACCGCTGTTAAAAAGTGTAATAATGAGGATGTATATAATGCTGTTTTAAAAAGCCCTGTTTGTGATGAGAATGTTTTAAGCGTAGTCTTGGATAAGGTTACTAATTTAAATTCTATATATTTATATCCATCAATTATTAGCAATACACATTTTAATTCTCAATTATTGACTAAATTAATTCAATATGGTTTCCTTAATGATATATCAATTATTAAAGCTATTCTTGAATGTCCATATTTAACCGAAGAACATTTATTGTTAATAATTTCTTCTGTGAAGGCAAATCGTACACTTGAGTTCCTTCGAAATGTTTGTTTATTAATCCTTCAGAATAGTAAGTGTACATCAGTCGTTATTGATGCTATTATTAAAGCTAGGTCAAGTGTTGATGTTCTAACAGCTTGTATGAATAATCCAGCCTTTACATCCGATAATTTAAAAAGCGCATTAGAAGCCTGTCTTAGTACTTCTAGTTTGGCTTATGATTTTGTCGGTAAAGCTTTAAGTCACCCTAAAATGACTAAAGAGGTATTTGAAAGTTCTGTCATAGCAAACCTTGAAAGATTAAAAAATAGTTTTGGTGCTGAGATAATTAGTTCGCCATATTGTACGGAAGATACTTTATTAAAAATGGATGCTTATAAATATTGTCTAAATATATGTAGTGCTCCGAACGTTACTCCGAATGTATTATTAAGTATTATAAGGAATATGAGTCTTAGTATTGTTGGATATCCAGTATCTAGTACAACAACAAGATTCCTTAATATTATTAATAGTCCTGCTTTTAATGAAGCGGTAGCAACTGAACTTGTTAAATTATTATCTGCCTTTGAATATAGTATGTCTGATGTCTATTTTGCTATCATTAATCATCCATGTTGTACAGGAGCAATATTAGCGCAAATGGCTAAGAATAAAATTTCTGATGAAGTTGTTAGCAAAATAATTGCCAATCCTTTATCAGATAAAAAGGTTAGAATTAACTTGATGATTAATAAAGGTAGGTTTAGTAGTGAAGATATCGATGCCTTTTTTGCCATTGATGGACTAAATACAGATGATATCTGTCTATTGATTAGCGAAAATTTTTCTGATGAAGTATTGTCTAGAGCAATTGAATATCCTAATTTAGATACCAAATTAGCTTTAGCATTAGTCGAAGCAATATATAAATCTAATAATTATGAAAAACTTATTAATAAATTATTAGAGAATGATTTACATGAAGCAGTTTTAATAAGTATCGTTAATAAATCTTTCGATTTTAATGTATTAGATAATGTTATGAAACATCCAAATGCTGGTTATAAAGTAGCCTCAGCGGTTGTAACAGCGGCGGATAGATTTCAAGACAAGCAAAAGAAGACTTTGTTAGCTAATGCTAAAAAGTTAAAAGATAAAATTATTTCTCAAGTGTATACAATTGAGCATGAAGAAAATGTTACAGAGAAGTTACGTCTTAACATTGAAGATGGTTTATCAACCATGTTATGGGGACCATCTGGAGTAGGAAAAAGTAGTCGGGTTTTTGAAATAGACCCAACAGCAACATTATTAATCTTAAAAAATGGTATGTTATCAGAAGAAGTAATTGGTGGTAAAGAACCTAATGGTAATCCAGGAGAAATATATCCACCACATTGGTATGTTGTTTTATGTCAAAAGTGTCAGGCTGAACCTAATCGTAAGCATGTTTTGTTTATAGATGAATTTACAAATGTAAATGATACTATTAAAAATCTTGTTTGGGAGGTAATTGGAGCTCGATTAGTAAGCGGTCATGAAGAGTGGCCATTACCAGATAACTGTTCTATCGTAGTTGCTGGTAATAGACCAGAAGAATCTTCAGCAGTTAGAGTTGATCGAAGTGGTGGTATTATGCCTAAACCTCTTCATAACCGGGTTGATTCCATGTTAGAGATAGAATTTGATATTGATGAATGGGCCACTTGGGCATTAGAGACTAATCCTTTGACAGGAAAATTACGTATCCATCCAACTGTTTTTTCTTTTTGCTATGCTCATCCCGATAAAGTAATGTTTAGTCAATATGATCCTGAAAACGTTACAAGTAAATTTTTAACACCTCGAACTTGGGAACAAGTATCCAAAGTGATATATGCAGCCGAAGCAAGAGGTGGAGTTAGAAATAAGGCAAGTTTTGGAAGAATTCAATCCGTTTTGGGAGGCCAAAAAATTAAAGCCGTAGATGAACAAACTATCGCCGAGATTTTTTATGAACATTACACAAAACCTTTTATTGTGGAGATGGATAAAATAAAAAATGGCGAGTATACTGCTTATGATTTTCCAAGCATTGAAGATAAATATTATGCTTTAGGTATTATTATTTCCGAATATGATGGTGATGAAATAACAATCGAGAGCTTTATTTGTGAGTGTTTAGGCGATGAATTCTTATCCGTTTATCAATCTATGAAAAAACATCGAAATAATGTCTTAAAGGCAGCTTCAGAAACGGTTACAGTAAGTGCCCCAGTAAGATAAGGAGGAATTAAATGAAAAGTGATGAAGTTTTAGCTATTATTAAAGAAAGTTTACTTGATTATGTTATTCCCATTTATGTTTCAGGGACAATGGATATTAAAGATAATGATTATATTACGAAGATATCTGCGACTATTCCTAAGAAAGATTTAATTATTAATGGTAATAATTATCCATTATGGTATTTAAGAGTATTAAAAAATGGGTATGAAACTACTAATATTTTATGTATAACTGATTTTGATAAAATATCTCTTGAAGAACAAAAATTGTTTATGGATATTATTTGTCGTAATTGTATTTCTAGTGAAAAACTACCAAGTAATCTAAGGATTATCATCAATGCCAATACTAAATGTCCAATTCTTCCTGAAATAATGGAAGCAGTACAATACATAGAAATTCAGGAATAATTATGACTGTCGAAGAATTAGAAAAAGTTAAAAAATCCGTTGTCAGAAGATATCAACTTACGGCTGGTCTTGCTTTACATGGCGTAGATATAGAACTTGATAAAAGTATCGATACGGCGGCTGTGGTCGGTGAAAAAAATGATAAAGGCATTATTGAAATAAAAAAAATCGTTGTTAATCCTGATTTTTTTGATCGCTTATCTTTTAGTGAGCGAGTTTTTGTTTTGGCTCATGAAGCAATGCACATTGCTTTAAAACACTTTGCTAGGTCTTTAGACAAACCAGAAAAAGATGAACAAAGAAAATATGATGAGTATTGTCAAATAGAAACGGATGAGGCAAAAAGACAAGCTAAAAGAGCACAGTTACATATGCATTATCAAAGAGTTTGGAATATAGCTACAGATGCTTGTATTAATGCTTTCTTAAAAAAAGATGGATTTTCTTTCCCAACAAATGTTACAAATCCAAAGACTGGTCAAAAAATGCAGTTTGTGGAATTAGCAGATGGTTTAGTTAAAAGTGCCGAAAAAATATATGATCAATTAGTTCAAAAAGAAGAGGAAGAAGCAAAGAAAAAACAAGAAGAACAAAAAAATCAAGAGCATAATAATCAAGGTAATCAACAATCTTCAGGTAACAATCAAAATTCCCAAAATCAAAATAATTCACAAGAACAAAGTGATGGTCAAAAACAAAGTAGTGATCAAAATAGTCAAGATAATGAAAATGATAATAAGCAAGAACAAGGAAATAATAATTCATCATCGATTGATAACATAAACCCTGATGAGTATGATGGATTTGATTCCCATGAACAATGGACAGGTAAATCAAAAGATAATAGTAAAGAAGAAGACAAAAAGGATTCACAAAGACAGTCAACAACTGAGAGTCAAGAAGAACATATTGATGATGAAGACATCTTTAATAAAGAATTAGAAAATCGTGAAAAACAAAGTCAAAAAGATGCCCAAAGTTCATTATCAAAAATTAGAGCTCAAAATGGAATCGGTAAAGCTGAACCAACAAAGCCAATTCTATCTTGGAAAATGTTATTAACAGGTATCTTAGAAAAAACGGAAGAAGTTTGGAGTACAAGAAGATCTTCTAGAAGTTATCCTAATCCACGGGTGGAAGAAAGAATTATCGAAGGATTATGTTCTATTGAAGTACGACTAGATGTTTCAAGCTCTATATCAATGAGTTTATTAAGAGGATTTTTATTACAATTATATGAAATCTTTGAAGAAATATATGATGAAGAAGATTTAACTATGAAAGTAGGCACTTTTTCTGATACTGTTACTGATTTTCAAGTTATAAGAAGTAAAAAAGAAATAGCTGAATATCGACCAGTAATAGGTGGTGGTACTAATTTTGAATTAGCAGCGACATCATTTTCACCCGATCCTGGAAAGGAAATGGTCAAAATTGTCTTTACTGATGGATGTTTAGGAAGACCTCAAGTAACAAGAGTACCAGATATTATATGGATTGTTTTTGGCGATAAAATGGACTTTACTCCAGTTGGAGGAAGAATTATTCATGTCAGTGAAAAAGACTATAAAGATATGTTATCAACAGAATTAACTTATACCGAAGAAGACAATTATGGTCGAGGCCGTAGATAGTAAAAGGAGACAATAAAATGGAAGAAAAAAAGATAAAAGAAATAGATATAGTTGATAACTATATGGAACCAAGAGAGTTTAGAAATTATGTTAATACCATGTTTTATAAAAAACATTATGATTATCTTAAGATTGATGATGTAAGAGTATGTGATGGTGATAAAATTAATGATAATGACCAAATAGTTACTAAAGATGGAGTTAGATATACAGCTCAGTCATTTTTAAATACCAAGATTAAAGAAAAGCATATTAAAGAAACTCTTAAAGATATGGAAAAAGAAAATGTTAACCATGGCTTAATCATAACTAATTTTTATACTGATATGGAAATGAAAGATTTAGCTTTAGAACATAATATTACTATTCTTGATCGAGCTGAATTTGAAGATGGTATCTACGATAAATATATTTAAGACTACTATGTAGTCTTTTTTAATTGGAGTAATATGGTATAATGTTATTATAGGTAGGAAGTATGGATAGTCAGTTTGTTAGTAAATATAAGAATAATGAGTATATCTCAAAGTATTTATATGATTATATCAAAGAAAATGAAAGTAGTTTAATACCTTCAGGATTTGATTTAGATGCATATAATACCAAGATACTAGATAGACTATATTTAGAGAATAAAGACTACTTTGCTAACATGTACAAAGGTATTGATGATAATATTCATTTAGATGAAGAACAATGTAAGGCTATTTTAGCTGATGAAAAATACTCTTTAATAATCGCCGGAGCAGGTACTGGTAAAACAACAACCATGGTATCTAAGGTTAAATACTTAGTCGATAAAAAACATGCTGATCCTGAACGTATTTTAGTTATGAGTTATACTAGAAAAGCAACTGAAGAGATTGCTCGTAAAATCGAAGAGAGTTTTGAACTACCTGTTCATATTACAACCTTTCATTCTTTAGGTTATGAATATATTAAAGAAATTTTTAATGATTGTAAATGTGTCATTATGGATCGCAATAAGAAAAATGAAATATTCTTAGATTACTTTAGAAATATATTTAAAGATAAAAGACATATTGAAGAAATAATTAATAATTTTGATATTGTTAAAGAAAAATCAGGGTTTATTTTTGGCAATTTCTTTTTAAATAATTATAAAAGATTTGATTCATATGATGATTTAGTGGATGGATATGTTAAATATAAACTTGAGGAAGCTAAGAATAAAGATATAAAGACTTTAATCGAAGAAAAGGTTAATAAACAATTATTAAAAGATACTGATATTCGTTCTTTAAAAGGAGAATATGTTAAATCAGCAGGTGAGATGGTTATAGCTAATTTCCTATATACTCATGGACTTGATTATTATTATGAAGAAGTATATGAAGAATTATTAGAAAATAGAGCTATTTATAAACCGGATTTTACAATTGATTATGCTGGTGAAAAAATATATATTGAGTATTTCGGTTTAGATGATCAAGAGTATAATAAAATAAGAAAGTATAAAAGAGATTTTCATAAAAAAAGAGGTAATAAGTTTATTGAGATAGACCGTTTACCTTTAGAAAACATAGTGGATGTACTAGATAAAAAATTAAAAGATTTAGGTATTGTATATCATGAATTATCAGATGAAGAAGTTTATGAACATCTTTTGAGACTTAATCCAACATCCCAAGTATATCCATTCTTATATTTTTTATATGATTGTTTAATTACTCGTAAAGAGTCTTTTTATCGCAGTGATTATGATCGAGCAAAAGAATATGTCGATAATTGTGATGATGAAAAGATAGCTATTCAGTATAAGTATTTAATTAATTTTACTAACTTTTATTCCGAAGCCGCTTTTGGGGGAGATTATTACTATTTTGATTTTGCGGATTTATTATATTTCTCAGTAAAGTATTTGGAAAAACTAACTATTGATACAAAATTACGTTTTGATTATATTATTATTGATGAATATCAAGATATATCTCAAATTAAATATGAATTAACATATAAAACGGCAAAAAAGAACGATGCTAAAGTATATGCAGTCGGAGATGATTGGCAAAGTATCTATGCTTTCAGTGGTTCAAGAATCGAGTATATATATAATTTTGAGAAATTCTTTCAAGGTTCTAAAAGTTTTAATATTTCTAGGACATATCGTAATAGTCAAGAATTAATAGATTATTCAGGTACTTTTATTATGCGTAACCCAGATCAATTAAGAAAAAAATTAATATCTAGTAAACATCTTGATAATCCAATTATTTATAAAAAGTTTGATAGTTCATCAAATAATCTAGCGGAAATAGATTGTTTAAAGAAAACAATACTAGAAATACATGATAATTATCCAGATCATAATATCCTAGTTTTAGGCAGAACTAATAGAATGATTAATCGTATCCTCGAAGATGAAGAATTACTTGATGATATAGGTTCAAAAATTACATTCAAAGGTAATGAAGATATTCAAATTGATAGTATGACTATGCATAAATCAAAAGGTTTAACTTATGATGAAGTAATTATTATTGGTTTAAATAAAACATTTCCATCAGTTCATACAAATATTTATTGGTATGAAGAGTTATATAAAAATAAACCTATTGAAGAGCATATTCCTTTTGCCGAAGAAAGAAGATTATTTTATGTAGCTCTTACAAGAACTAAGAATAGGGTATACTTATTAATTGATGAAAATGCAAAAAACAGAAGTGAATTTATACGCGAGATTGATGATATTATTAATGAAGCAAAAGAAGACTACTGAGTAGTCTTTTTTACTTGAAGTAATCTTTTGTGTGATATAATGAAATTGGTGATATAAATGGGACTAATAGATAGTGTAATAGATTCAGCATTTGATGCCTTTAGATTTAAAGATACTGTTTTTTATAAAGAAGATAGTGATTTACAAAGTAAGTATGATGCATTAAAAAAATTAAATGAAGAATATCCTAATAACGAAGACTTAATGAGTGAACTTTATATTGTTAAAAAAGGCTTAGATGGAGAAAATGAGATAGCTTATCAACTAAAGAAAGCTCATATAGGCATGTATGTTTTAAGAGATATTAAATTAAAATATGAGGATTTAACTGCCCAAATAGACTATGTAATAATTACGCCTGTTTATATTTATTATATTGAATGTAAAAATCTAGTAGGTAATATTACAGTTACTGATAAAGGCGATTTTATAAGAGAATATGTTATTAATGGTAAGAAAATAAAAAAGGGAATGTATTCTCCTTTAAGACAAGTTGAAGCACAAAGAGAAGTAGTAAGAAAAATATGGGAAAGTAATACTTCCAGAATAAGAAAGTTTTTTGCTTCCAAGAATTTTGATTACTATCGAAGAGTTTTAGTAGTAGCCGCTAATCAAGATACGATTTTAAATACTAATCGTGCTCCAAAAGATATTAAATATAAAGTTTTAAGAGCTGATGCTTTAGTAAGACAAATGGAATACGACATAAACCATCGAGGTAATGATGAATCATTTGATTCAAGAAAATCCATGGAAGAACTAGCAAAATCATATTTAGAATTATCTATTAAAGAAGATATTAATTATTATGACTATTATAAGAATAAATATTGTCAAAATAGTGTACCTGTTAATGATAATTTAAAAGAACGATTAATTGAACTACGTAAAAATAGGTCAACTGAAATGGGAATACCAGCTTATTATGTATTTACTAATGATGAACTAGATAAGTTAGTAGAACTAAGACCTAAAACCATTGAAGAACTTAAGATTGCTAATATCTTAACTCCAGTTAAGATTAAAACTCATGGAGAGAGTATTATAAAAGAGATAAATGTTAAATAATTATAAAATGTATATATGTTAATTTAAGTAATAAAAATCCTTATAAAACAAGGCTTTTTATTGAACTATTATTTATATAATAGATATGTTATACTTATTATAGTAAGGGAAATAAGTAGTAAATGTGTGTAAGAATAAAACTAGCTGACATCCAAATTAATTATGAAATAATCAAGATGTATGATAGATGTAATAATTTGGTATATTCTAACGCTAATTATAAGGTGACAAAAACGAAATTTGTTAAAAGCAAAGATAAGTCAGTATTTGGATGGATCATGGAAAAATAAGCAATTATCACGGATTCAAAAAGTGGATTTTTAAATAAGTTAAATGGTTGGTGTAAAGAGGTCAATGATTAAAGATATATATTTCCTAAGAGTTATCAATGTTTCGGTTCAGATAAATGACACTACCATTATTAGATTTTAAATAGAGGTATTTATGATTTATGTATTAATAATAGTAATAATAATTTTAACAATAATAATTTATCAAAAAAATCAAGATATAGGAAATTTGCAAAATGATATCAAATCAATGAATGATTTAATAAAAAATATTAAATCTGATTTAAATAATAAAAATAAAATAATTGAATCAAATAATGCTAAGATAGAAGAATTAAAGCGACAAAATGATAAATTGCTAGAAGAATTAAGTAATTATACAGAAATTAAGAATGACTCTTTAACTCTAAATGTATTGGATGAAGCGCTTGAATTAATAGAAAAAACTAAGACAGAAGATAAGCCAACTGATGAGATAAAAGCGCAACCAAAAGAAGTTCATGATTTAGAAGATTTAAACAAAGAAAAAAGTGAAATATTCAAAATAATGGAAAATACTAACACAAACATATTTATAACAGGAAAGGCTGGTACTGGTAAAAGCTACTTATTGAAATACTTTCGTGCAAAGACAAAGAAAAAAGTATTGTATTGTGCGCCAACTGGAATAGCAGCTTTAAATATAAATGGCGTTACATTACATTCAGCATTCGGATGGAATAATTTAATTGATGAAAGTGAAATAAAGTTATCTTCTAATAACCTATCATTATTTAAAAGCATTGATACATTAGTTATTGATGAAATTTCAATGGTTAGGGTGGATGTTTTTAATCAGGTCGATAAGATTTTAAAAGTAGCGAATAGAAATGAGCGACCATTTGGTGGGAAACAAATAATACTGTTTGGAGATTTATTTCAATTACCTCCAGTTGCAAAAAAAGAAGAGGTTGAATTCTTTACAGATAAATATGGTGGAGTATTTTTCTTTAATTCTCCCGCATATAAAAATGGCAATTTTAAGTTTAGGGAAATTGAAGAAATATTTAGGCAAAAAGATCAAGAGTTTATTGAAATTTTAAATGACATAAGAATAGGAAATATCAATGAGCAGCAAATAAAATCATTAAATAGGCATTATGTAAAAGATGTACCCAGAAGAGTAGTTCAGGTTGTGCCTAAGAAAAATGAAGCTAATAGTATTAATATGGAAAATCTTGATAAACTTGGAAGTCAACTATTTGAGTATCAAGCTAATATACTAGTAGGAGATAATAACTTAAAAGAAACCGATTTTCCTTGTGATTTTGATTTGAAATTAAAAGTTGGTGCGTTAGTCATGATGATTACAAATGATCAAGAGAATAAGAGGTGGGTTAATGGAACGTTAGGAATTATATCTTCATTATCGCCAACACTTATAAAGGTTACTATTAATGGAACAGATTACGAGATTTCTCCAGTAACATTTAATAAATATAAATGTGAATATGATAGGGATGAAGGAAAATTAGAATATATAGTTGAATCAAGTGTAAGTCAATTTCCCTTAATTCTTGCTTATGCAATTACAATCCATAAATCTCAAGGAATGACTTATCAACAAATTGCTTGCAATTTGGATAGTTGTTTTGCACCTGGCCAAGCATATGTTGCTTTATCACGTTGTGCAAATTATGACAAATTATATTTAACTGAAAAAATCAATGCTGGTTCTATAATTACTGATAATGTAGTTGCTAATTTTTATAAGAAAATAAAGGAAAAAGAAAAAAGTTAAGCCTCTACATAAAATTTTACATGCATTATCTAATTAAAATATCTAAAAAACAACGATATATTTGAGACCAAAACGATAGTTAGTTATGTAATTGATAACGTTGATTATGATGATATCGATACATATATGTTTGATAATTATTTTCATAAAAAAAGATATTATAAAGATAATCCGATTATTTTTAATAATATATGAAAAGTGAAGAATTAATGATATAATTAACATGAGTACACCTTGGAGGTTGATAACGATGATAAAAGGAAAACCATTTGTCAAATGGGCGGGCGGTAAAAGGCAAATAATTGAAAAATTATTAGAATACGTCCCTGCTGATTTTGACACATACTATGAGCCATTTGTAGGTGGTGGAGCTTTATTGTTTGAATTATCACCAAAGAAAGCCGTAATAAACGATTACAATAAAGAGTTAATAAATGTTTATAATGTTTTATGTAATGAAAATAAATTTAAAAAGATGTGCAATGTTTTAAATGGTTATGAAGCAAATCATAGTGAAGAATTCTATTATGAAATAAGAAATAAAGATAGAAATAAAGCATCATTTAATAGACTATCAGATTATACAAGGGCAGGAAGAACTATTTATTTAAATAAATCGTGTTTCAATGGATTGTACAGAGTAAATAGTAAGAATGAGTTTAATGTTCCATTTGGTAAGAAAGCAAAAGTTAATACCTATGATGGTGAAAATTTGATAACAGTAAGCAATTATTTAACAATGAACGATGTAAAAATATTGAGCGTAGATTTTGAAGAAGCTGTGAAGGATGCTAAAAAAGAGGACTTTATCTACTTCGATCCACCTTATGATTCGGATACAACAACATTTAATAGTTATACAGAATACGGATTTGGAAAAGAGGAACAAAAAAAACTTGCAAAAGTATATAAAAAACTTGCTGATAAAGGATGCTATGTAATGCTTTCAAATCACAATACTTCATTAATCAATGAATTATATAAAGATTTTAATATTCATGTTATTGAAGCTAAAAGAAATATAAATGCAAATGGCAAAAAGAGAGGAAAAGTAGAAGAAGTAATTATAACAAATTACTAAGGAGGTATTTAGTGTGATTTCAGAAAAATCGTTAAAATCAATGTGTAATGATGCGGGAGTAAAAAAAGGAATATATGAAAATCCTAGGTTTTTATTTACTATTCAACAGGTAAGTAGCTTTTATTTTTCTGACAATATTGGAGTTAACGATATTTCAGAAGGGTTTGTTGATGGTTGTGGGGATGGTGGAATAGATTATATTTATAAAAATGATGATGGTGAACTTTTTTTAATACAGGGCAAAACCCAAAATTCTATTTTAAGAAATGGTATTCATAACGTGTTTGATAATATAATTAGAACCATTGAGGAAATAAAGAAAAATGATTTTTCAAATATAAAGCCTTCTTTGGCAGAGAAGATGTTAGATGTCATGGATGATGTTTCAAAGATATACTTGGTTCTTTTTTATAAGAATAAATTAAAACCTGAATTAAAAGATACTAATGAATATCAAAGAAAAGGATATGAAATAGTAATCTATGATAAAGAAGACATTGAAAATCAAGTTTTTATGAATGATCCAAATAAGAAAGTTGATGATTATACACTTGATATAGACTCACATAATAATGTCTTAAGATACAGTAAAAACGGTTTTATTGTGAATGTTTCTGCTAATTCAATAAAAAAGCTATATAATCAAAAGAAGTTTAAAGGTTTATTTAGTTATAACCTACGTGAAAAGATAAATGGTATCAAAGTTGATAAATCGATAAATGAAACAATAGATAACGATTCTAAAAACTTTTGGTATAAAAACAACGGGTTGACAATTGGATGCGAAAAATGTGAGATAAAAAATAATACTATTCATTTAAAAAATTTTTCTATTATCAATGGAGCTCAAACAACAACAAACATTGGAATGTCAAAAAAAATTGTTGATGGCTACGATTTTTATGTTCTTTGTAAGGTAGTAGTTGCCCCGTATAAAAAAATGGAGTTAGCTAAGAAATATTTACAAGATATTTCAATTGCAACAAATTATCAGAAATCTATAAATTTACGAGATACACGTGCAAATTCAGAGGAACAACAAAAATTACGGAACGGTGCTTTAGCAAACGATTTAAAACTGGATATTAAAATAAAAAGAAGTACAGAAATTCGTCCTGATTCTTTAAGCAAATGGCAGCATATTGATAACTTAACTTTGGGACAAATCATATTATCCTGTATTTTTCAAAATCCTGGTTCTGCCAAAGCCTCAAAAAATAGTTTAATGGATACATATTATGATAAAGTTTATAATACAGAACACAATTATAATCTTTATTATGACTTAGTAATGCTGTATAACAAATATTTAAATTTTAGAAATGATTTTAAAAAGAACTACAATAGCATTGAAAATGGTGGGATAGATATAAATGGCGAATTATATTCAATTATACAAGAAGGAATGTGGAGTATTTTAGCTAGTGTATGCTTGTTACTCAAAATTAAAGGATTAGCAACTAATCCTAAAGAGGATAAAGTTGGAGAATGCAGATTTAAAAATAGAATTTTTTCTGTAAATAGTATTAATGAGATTAGTCCTAAAATTGATGAATTATTTAAGTATATTGCTGAAACAATAAATCAAACATTTAAAGACGCAAAGGAAGATGGTAATGTTCAAACTAATTATTCATCGTACTTTTTAAAGAATAATACAAATTACACTACTTATATTAAAGAGAGATTAAAAAACGTATATAATTCAACTACAGTTGGCAAACAACTTCGTGATTATTTAGATATATTTAAAAGTTAATATCAATAATGGAGGTGCATTACATGAGTAATAATTATTACTACGAAGATGATGATTTTAAATTACTACATGGAGATGCACTTTTATTATTGAAAAAATTTAAGCCACAAAGTGTAGATATGATATTTGCTGATCCACCTTACTTTTTATCTGGTAATGGTATTTCTTGCAGTGGTGGAAAGATGGTTTCTGTTAATAAAGGAAAATGGGATAAGAAAATAGGAATTGAAGAAAAACATAAGTTTAATAGAGAATGGATAAGGTTATGTTATAACATCTTAAAAGATGAAGGAACTATATGGATAAGTGGAACACTTCATAATATTTATTCAATTGGTATGGCTTTAGAACAAGAAGGTTTTAAAATTATAAATAATATAACATGGAAAAAACTGAATCCACCACCAAATATTAGTTGTAGGTATTTTGTTCATTCAACAGAAACAATATTGTGGGCAAAAAAAGATATAAAAAAAGCAAAACATAAATTTAATTATCAATTGATGAAAGAATTGAATGGTGGAAAGCAAGCAAAAGATGTTTGGGAATCATCATTAACAAAGCCTAGTGAAAAGAAATGCGGTAAACATCCTACCCAAAAACCAATGGTAATATTAGAAAAATTAATTTTAGCATCAACCGATGAGGGCGATTTGATATTAGATCCTTTTAATGGAAGTGGAACAACTGGAATTGTTGCAAATAAACTTAAAAGAAAATATATAGGTATAGATTTAGAAAAAGAATATCTGGACTTAACTATTAAAAGAAAGGAAGAGAAAAATGAATAGAGATTTTAATATATGGTTTAACAATTTAAAAACAAGTATTTCAAATTATGGGTATTATGTAGATTTTGAAAAAATATATAAATCTGCTGAAAAATACAAAGTAGAGCTTAATATTTTAAACTCATTAATTGGAAGTAAAACTATTGAAAAGGATTTTGAAAATATTATTTTAAAGTATCCAGAAACATTAGAAGTTATACCTCTTTTATTAGCTGTAAGGTCAAATGAAATATTCGTTAAAGACAGTACAAATGAATATTTATTTAAATTTAATAAAATGATATATTCTGTTGGAGATTATATTAAATTTATGAGAGAGACTGGGCTATTTGAATTGTTACAAAATCATATTATAAACAATCTATATGACTATCTACTTGGGGTTGAAGTAGGACTTGATTCAAATGGTAGAAAAAATCGTGGTGGACATCTGATGGAGAATTTGGTTGAAGAATATATTATTAAAGCAGGTTATAAAAAGAATGAAACATATTTCAAGGAAATGTATTTATCAGAAATTGAAAAGAAATGGAATATGGATTTATCAGCTATGTCTGGAAATAATGTTTCAACCAAAAGATTTGATTTTGTAATAAAGACTGATAAAAATGTATATGTTATTGAAACTAATTTTTACTCATCTGGAGGTTCTAAATTAAATGAGACAGCAAGAAGTTATAAAATGTTAGCTGAAGAATCAAAAAAAGTAAATGGCGTAACATTTATTTGGTTTACTGACGGTTTAGGATGGAAAGGTGCAAAAAAGAATTTAGAAGAAACATTTAATGAGCTTGAAACATTATATAATATAGAAGATTTGGATAATGGTGTGTTGGAGCACTTAAAATAAGGAGGTACAAATGAAAGCAGTAGATGAAAAAGTTGGAAGATTTATAGGAAATAGTGATACTGTTTTTATTATCCCACCATTTCAAAGAAATTACTCATGGGATGAAGAACAATGTTGTGAATTATTTGATGATATATTAGATTCTATAAAAAAGGACAAAAGTCATTATATTGGAAATATTGTATATTATGTCGGTGAAAATGATCGTGCTGGATTTAATGAATACATCTTAGTTGACGGTCAGCAAAGGATAACAACTATTTTACTGTTGCTATGTGCTATAAGAAGTAAGCTTTCCGCCGAAGAAGCTAAAAGATTAGAAAAAAAGTTTTTGATAAATGAAGATGAAACTGACGAAAAATATAGAGTTAAATTAAAACAAACTGACAATGATTTAAGAGTGTTTGAAAAAATTATTACCAATAGTGTTCTTTCTAGCGAAGAAAGAGAAAATAAACTTTTCAAAAACTATAACTATTTCATTGATAGGCTTGCTGATTTTGATGAAGAAACGGCAGTAAAGTTTTATAATGCAACAGCAAATCTTGATATAGTTGATTTAAATTTAAAAATTGAAAAAGATCTTGAAGCAGTTCAAAAAATATTCGAGAAGATTAATTCTACCGGAAAGGAATTAAGTGTAGCTGATTTAATAAGAAATTATTTACTTATATCAAATAATTCAGATGAACAAAAAAGATTATATGATAATTATTGGGTTAAAATTGAAAATCTTTACCAGGATAAAGAAAAGATATCCGAATTTGCAAAACACTACTTAATAACAAAAAGAGGTATTTGGGCTGAAGAAAAGAAAATGTACAATACATTTAAACTATATTTTGATAATACAAATATTTCAAAAGAAGATATTTTAAGTGAGATTCTAAAGTATTCACAATATTATAACTGGTTTATAGACGAAAATTGTCCAGATGATAAGATTAATATAATCATGAAAGAATTAAATGTTTTAAAGTCTGATGATATGTATAGTTTACTATTAATTCTATTCGATACTCTGTATGAGAACAATAAAGAAACATTGAGAAAAATACTAGATTTATTATCTGATTTTATGATTAGATATCGTATTGTGTCACCTACGAATGGTAGTGGCGATATCAGAAAAACTTTATTTACTTTATTGTCAAAAATAACAAAAAATGATATAACTTTAGATTATGATTCAATACTATATGAGTTATCTAATAGTCCATCACCTGGTGGAAGATTTCCAGATGATGAAGAATTTAGGAATTCATTAAGTAAATATGTTAATACCGCATATGCCAAAGCATTATTATACAAACTTGAATACAAAGAAGTAAGAAATATCGAGGTTGATATAAGAAAAGTAACAGTTGAACATCTAATGCCACAAACATTGTCCGATGAATGGAAAGAATATTTAGGTGGAGAAGCTAAGGCATCATTAATTTATAATACTTATATTAATAATATTGGTAATTTAGCATTGTTATCAAGACCGCTTAATTCAGAAAATTCTAATGATATTTGGGACAACAAAAAGAAAAACATACAGGATGCCCAATTTGTTTTAACCAATTCAATTGATAAGAATTGCAAATGGGATGATAATGCAATTACAAATAGATGTGAAACTATTACAAGACTTGCTTTAAGACATATAGTAGGGCCATTACAACGAGATAGAGATTTTGAATCTATGGAAGTAACTGAAGATTTTGCTTCTGGAATTTATAAAGCAAATGATATTAATTTTAAAGTTACTGGGAGAACAATTAAGTCAATTATTTTTGAAAATGTACCTTATACTATAAGAGGATGGTTTGAGCTTGTAGCTATCACTTGTAAAGTACTTTATGATTTAGATAAAGATAAATTTACTGAAATATTAAAACAAAACAAAATTCATAAATCTACATTTAAATATTCATATTATTTTGGTAATGACCCAATAATATGTAATGAAGAAAAATATCTTGTTAGTCCATACTACTTAGAAAATGCTAATTGTTATGTTGAATCAACTTTAAGTGCAAATAGAGCAATGTATTACGCTTTAGAATTAATAAAAGAGTATGGATTATTAGATAAGTTTAAAATTGAAATTGAGTAATTAAATTTGATTTTAAAAAGATTATTATTGTGATATAATAATCATAACTAGATATCATTATTATGATATCTTTTTGCTTTAGTGGGGGTTTAAATGAAAGATATATTTAATTTTATTAATAATAATGCGGTTGTTGCTTCACTAATAACTTTAGCTATTACGACAATCATACAGATTATATTTAGAAAAAGTGATAGGAAATATAATGAAAAACAAGAAAATAAAAAGGAAAGAAAACAGCAATTTTTAAACAAAGCAGAATTACATATTGAAGATAAACAATGGGATTCCAAAGAAAAACCAGACATTTCTTTATTTATGACTGATTTTAAAACATCAATTAATGATAAAAAAGATGTAGAGTTTCATTATAGTAAAGATGTACTAAAGAAGGATAAATATAAGCATTTAAGATTTTACATCAAGAATATAGGTAATGCTGATATAAATCAATTAGATATATGTGCTACAGCTCAAAAATATACAATGCTTTGTGATATTGAATCTATAAAGTATATAGTTGATAGCAAATTTGTTAATTATAGTTATTGTTATGATAGAAAAATATTAAAAAATGATATTATTCTAATTGATATAGCATATTTAGAAGGCAGCAAAATATACAATACTTTTAGTAGTGAATTAGCATTGTTGTTTAGAGATTCGTATGGCAATTTATATGAGCAACCATTTTTTATCCACCAAAAAGATTTATATGAACCATATACTATATCAAATAAAGATTATAGATTATATACTTTACCTGATACTGCACTAGAGTGTTTTAAAAAGCCATGGATGTGGTAAAAGGAGGAATAATTTATGAAAATAGATTTACATTGTCATACAAAAAAGACAAAATCATTTGAGAGTGAATCTAGGAATGTAAAAATAAACTTATTTAGAGAAAAAGTTGAAGAAGCAGAAGTAAAAATGTTAGGAATCACAAATCATAATTATTTTAATAAAGAGGAGTATTTATCATTTAAAGAATCTGTAAAAGATATATGTTATGTAATGCCTGGAATTGAACTAGATGTTGAAGGAAATATCGAAAAAACAAGAGGTCATATTATACTAGTCGCTAGTCCAGAAAAAATCGATTTATTTAATGAAAAAATTAATAATATGTTAGGCAATAAAAAGCCAGATGACTTTTATATTAACAGCCATCTATTATATAGTACTTTTAAGGATATGGACATAATTTATATAGCACATTTTTTAAAAGATAAACAACTATCTGATGCAGATTTAAATGATTTAGCGTCGATTATGGAACATCCCTTAAGATTGCTAAAAGAGGCATCTAATATTGTTTCTATAGGAGTTTTACAAAGCAATAATCATAGAGCAATGATCGGATCTGATGTAACAGATTGGAATGAATATGAAAAATGCTTTTTTGCAGAATTAAAATTTGATGTAAAAGATTTTTCACATCTTTTAAGATTTGTTGACAAAGATACTTTATTAATATCAGATTTGATTAATGAGAATTTTAATGAAAATGTAAAGGTATATGGTATAAGTGATAAAAAAGAATATCCATTTAATATTCCAATTTATGATGATGTGAATATCATATTTGGTGATAAAGGAAGTGGCAAGACAGAAATTTTAAATTCACTAAAAAATTATTACGATTTAAAAGGATTAAAATATACAATTTTCTTTGGCGGTGATAAACAAGAATGGTATGAGCAAAAGATTAAATTAAATGATATAGATTATACATATACTAATTTAAAGTTAGAATCGGACTATAAAACAGAAATATCAAAAATAAAGGCGTTTACTGATACTAACCCAATTTCACTAAAGAATTATTATAAATATTATAAAAACGCTTCTACAAATAAAAAAAGAAAGAAAATGTTATGTTTGGAAATTAATAAATTACATTCATATACGGATAAAATATACAAAGGATTATTTGAAGATATTAATAATATAGATGATTTTATAAATAAGGCAAATGCTTTTGAATATAAAAAGATTAATGAAAAAGAAATAACAGATTTAATAAAGCAGTTGCAAAATACAAAATCACATATATATGAAAAATATAAAGAAATATGGATAGAGGAAAACTCAGTAAGATTGTTAGATGATTTTGTAGAAAAAATGAATAATTTTGTATCGCAAAATATTGGAAGCCCTTCAATGCCAACAGAAACAGGATTATGTGAGTTTATAAAAAATAGAATTGAATTAAAGGAAAATGTGAGTACCATATTAAGTATTCTAAATAATACTGAAAATTCAAACAGTATCTTTATTGGAAAACTTGGCTTAAAGGGAGAAGTCAAACTAACAACAAAGTATTCCTTTATAAATAGTAGCAATAAAAAAACAATTGATTCAAAATCCCTAAAAACAAATAAAACAGAATTAAGTATTATTGTTTCTGAATTAGAAAAAATAAATAGTGATATTGCTTCAGACAAAATACCAAATAATATAAAATTAATAAAAGAAAATATAGCAAAGATTAAGCTTACTGATATAAATGAATTTATCTCAATAACAAAATCATTTACCATCAATGAGGTTCAATATAAGCCATCAAAAGGAGAATTAGCCATACTATCACTTCAACATAATCTTCTATCCAAGAAGGATTATGATATTTTCCTAATTGATGAACCTGAAGCAAATCTTGGAAGTACATATATAAATGAAGAAATAGTTCCATTAATAAAGGATTTAGCGACGGCAAAAAAAGTATTGGTTATAGCTACACATGATGCTAATATAGCAATTAGAACTAGGCCATCATGCTCTATTCTTAAAACCGTTGATAATGATAAGTATAAAACATATATAGGAAATATGTTTACTGATGAGCTTAAAGAAATATCGACTGGAGAAAAACTAAGTTGGAAAGAAGAAAGCATTAAATACTTAGAAGGTGGAAAAGAAGCATTTGAAGAAAGAGGAGATTTATATGAATAATAAAATTGAAGTGTTAATTACTGAGGATAAAGATAAAGCGTATTTGGTTTTTAATTTTGATGAGCCAGTAAAAATAGAAATAACATCTGATGATCAAGGAAATACAAAAAAGATGTTTTATAAGATTTTAGAAAAATTTGTTGATAATCAGGACATCAGTTTTAACTTCAACAAGAAAAAAGAAGATTTATATTCAGAGATTGCTGAAAAATATATTAACCATCTAAATACTGAATTAGAAACATTAAAAAACAATTTTAGTGATCCAATTAATAACGAATATTTAGAACAATAAAAGATAGAAATCAGATATAGACAAAAATATATCTGATTTTTACTTTTACATTAACTTTTACATTAACGCCTATACAAATGTTGATAAACTATGATAAATTGATGAGCCTCATAAAACCTTATTTTATGGGAAATTTAAACTTTTGTATAAGAGATAAGTCGTATAAATTATCGCCCTCTGAAGAGTGCAAATGTGTATTAATTATAATGGTCAAGACAAGAATAGTTAATTAAAGACAATAAGATATTACTAAAAAGGAATAAGCAAAAACTTATTCCTTTTCTATCTAATAATAGTTCCAATATTAATACCTTTAACTGCTTTAGAAAGATTACCTTTTTTATTGATATCAAATACTAGAATAGGGATGTTATTATCCATACATAGTGATGTTGCTGTTGAGTCCATTACTTGTAATTTTTTATTTAAGACATCTATATAGGATATTTCTTTAAAACGTTTAACATCTGGGTATTTCTTAGGATCTTTATCATAGACACCATCGACATTCGTGGCTTTGAATATTACATCAGCATTTATCTCAGCTGCTCTTAAAGCAGCTGCCGTATCGGTTGAAAAGAAGGGACTTCCAGTTCCACATCCAAAGATTACAATTCGATTCTTTTCTAAATGTCTTGTTGCCCGATTACGGATATAAAACTCGGCTATTTGACGCATTTCAATACCAGTTTGAACTCTTGCTTCGACACCAATTTGTCGAAATCCATCTTGAAGGGCTAGGGCATTCATCGTTGTGGCAAGCATGCCAATATGATCTGATGTACATTTATCCATGTAGGTATTACTTCTTCCACGCCAGAAGTTACCACCACCGACGACAATAGCAAATTCCGTATCTTCTTTCTTAGCTTTCTTAATCTCGTTACAAATATCTAAGACAGCATTAAAATCTATGCCTTTACCATCTTTTCCTGCTAGGGTTTCACCACTTAATTTAATTAAAATTCTTTTAAATTCCATAAGTATCCTCCTTATTGTTTATTATTTTAACAAAAGAGTTATTATTTAGCAAATATGATATAATTATATCTAGGAGTAAATTATGACAATAGCAATCATATTTGGAATCTTAGCTTCTTTATTTTGGGCTATAACAAATCATATTGATAAATATTTACTAACTAGTTTTGAAAGTAAGAGTAATATTAAAGTATTACTTATTTTTTCAACCTTTATTGCTGGTATTATCATAAGTCCTATTTGGTTAATCTTAAGTAGGTTTAATGTTGGTATCAGTTCTATTTCATTAATAAGTGTCTTAATGGCTTCCTGTGTATATATTATTGCTACAATATTTTATTATAAAGCGATTGAGAAAAATGATACTTCGATGATCGTTATCATGTTTCAAATGTTACCGGTATTTAGTTATTTCTTAGCATTATTATTCTTTAAAGAAACTTTAACTATTAAGCAAATAATTGGTTCTTTAATTATCTTAGTATCTTCGATTATGATATCGGTTGATTTTAATGAAAAGAGTCATAATCAAAAATATAAAGCATTGTTATTTATTACTTTAGCATGTCTATGTTATGCATCATATTATATTTTGTTTGACATTGGTATCAGAAATAGTTCTTATTATGCCTGTGCTTTTTGGCATCAAATAGGTTTTCTTCTTATTGGTATTATATTATTATGTATTAAGTCATTTAGAGAACCCTTTATTAAAATAATCAAAGATAATGGTAAAAAATATTTTGCTTTAAATGCTTCGAATGAAGCTATTAATCTAATGGCTAGTTTAATGGTAAATTTTGCTAATGTAACTATACCTTTAGCCTTAGCTAATATCCTAAGTGGTTTTCAAGGAACATTTGCCTTTATAATTGGTGTGATTGGAACGATGTTATTCCCTAAATATATTCAAGAAAATCTAAGTAAGAGGGTAGTTATTAAGAAAATATTATGTATTATAATTGGTATTATTGGTTTAATAATATTAGTGTATTAAAAAAAGAAGTTTATAACTTCTTTTTTTATGCACCAATTAATGGTAATTTACCCATAACATTTAAAATATTAGGCATAACATCTTTACCTTCAATAACGCCCAGACTACCTTTAGAGCATTCTCTTTCACCAAATTTAGTTAAGTTATCATTACGAATACCTTTAGCATGGAATAAAATAGGTACAGGATCAGCGCTATGAGCTTTTAGTTCACAAGCAGTAGAGTGATCTGCTGTAATAACGATAAGTGTTTCATCATCAACTTCATTTAATTTAGACACATATTTATCAATTTTTTCAATAAACTCTTTTTTTCCTAAATAATTTCCATCTTCGGCAAGAGAGTCGGTTGGTTTAACATGTAGAAAGACAAAGTCATATTCTTTAAGAGCCCTAAGGGCTGCATCAAATTTACCTTCAAGATTAGTATCAACTTGAGCATTAGCACCAGGAACATCAATCAAATCCATACCAAGGAATGCTCCGACACCTTTATATAGGCCGCCACCTGCGATACAACAAGCTTTTTCAAATCCCCATTTTTCGGTAAACTTAGGTAGTTTAGGATAAACACCCGCACCTCTTAGTAATAAGAAATTGGCTTGTAATTCACCTTGTTCTTTTCTTTTTTTATTCTCTTCGAGATTATTAAGAATCTCATAAGATTTTTTCATAAATTTGTTTAATACTTCAGCAGTAAATTTTGCTTCTTTAGTATTATCTAAAGGTTCAACTTGATGAATAGCATCCCCAGCGTTGTGAGAGTCAGCACTACTGACATTACTAGATAAACCTTTACCACGCATTACAACACCAGCTCGATAAGCAGAACCAGGTTTAACAATAAATTTAACGCCATCAATTTCTAGGCCATCAAGGGCTTGAGCAAAAACAGTTACATCTTTAATTCTTCCGGCCCGACGATCTAAAACATTCCACTTTTCATCAACAGTACCAAAGTTACCACGGAAAGCAACATCGCCATGTTCAAGTTTAATACCAACTCCAGCAGCTTCGATAGGACCTCTTCCTGTATAATATTCTTCGATAGGATAACCAAAGATTGACATATGAGCAGTATCACTACCAGGTCTTTTACCACGACCTAGAGTGTACATTAAACCACATTGGCTTTCCGCACATAGTTTATTAAAATTTGGTGTATTTGCATATTCTAAAGGGGTTTTATTATCAAACTCCTCGATAGGACGATCACCAAGTCCGTCCATAATAAATACTAATGCTTTCTTTATCATAATCCTCCTTAGAATTAGACAAATCATCTAATCCTCATAACCTAATTATATCATAGAATTCTTGTTTTTTATTTGTTATAATAAAATTACTTAATAACCAGAGGTGACTATTATGGATGATATTACAGTACCTGAATGTGAATTTAATGATTATTTTGATGAATTAGCCAAATGGCGTGGTTATGAATACTTTAAAGAAGGGCGTGTAAAAACAATCGAAGTTAAAGACAATACATATCATGCCACGGTACAAGGAAGTAAAATATACAATGTATCATTTAAATATGAAAATAATGATATTACACAAATGAAGTGTAGTTGTCCATTCTTTGAAAAAGGAATTAACTGTAAGCATTTATACGCTGTCATTTTTAAAGAATTTGGCCATGAAAGACAAATAAAAAAATCTGATTATGAACAAGAGGTATGTCCTAAAAAGGAAAGTATTTTTGATATATCAAGTAAGGAAGATGATGAACCAAAAGTGAGATTAGTTGATAAAGTAAGAGGCTTCTTAGGGGCCATTCAAGATATTACCGGATATCATGAAGTATCTGATGAAGAAAGAAAAGAGCAAGACCTTGAAGAAGAAATGGATATATTGGGACTTGATGAAGATGAAAAAGAAATTGTTCGGGAAGGTGAATGGGAACCATGGCAATTTGAAACTGACCCTGATGATTTTGACGAAGAAGATTATTATCATGAGGATGATTTTTAAGATAATTTGTGATAACATTATAGTAGGTGATTATTATGAAAAATAGTTTAAGTAAGATTTTGATGGTATGTGCTATAGCTATGTTATTCATAGGGATTATATCTTTTTTAACTTTAAAAACGGAATATCATATAACATATGTTGATGAAATCAATACTTATGATATTACTCAACTAAAGAACAACAAAGTATATGTTGAGTTTGAGGATCATGTTGTTTGCGATACCGCTCCATGTCCACCAATACACACTAAAAATGAGATAGACTTTAGTAACTCAAATATGAAAACTGTTAATAATTTTATTGCTTCATTATTCAATGATACTAATCAAACAAGTATTTCATTAACACCAGATGACTTAAATGAAGAACAATTAAAGATTATGCAAAGTATTATTCATAATCATGAAGAATTCTTAACGACAAAATAAAAAAAGTAACTTATTAGTTACTTTTTTCTTTCTTTAAGATAATTAATTAAGTCGATTAATATTAATTTATGTTCTTCTTGTAACCAATCAATTTTATTAAGTACTTTTAAACTTTTATTATATAATTTATTAGTTTCTTTAAGAGCATAGTCTTTAGCACCACATTCTTCGAAAATACTTTGGACCTTTTTAATATCATAATGAGGATTACCATATTCTTTTAGTAAATCATTATAATATGGTGTCTTTTTGGTATAAGCATAAAGAATTGTTTGTTTAAACTCTTTAATATCACTACCAACTTGTTTACCAATATTATCGGTTTGAGCATATATTCCTAGCAAATCATCTTGAATTTGAAAAGCAATGCCAAGTGGTAAAGCAAAATTAGTTACATCCTTAATTTTATTATCATCCATTTTAGCGAGAATCATGCCTAAGATAAGAGGACCAACGATGGAGTACCAAGCTGTTTTAAGGGTATAAATATCCATAACACTTTTTTCAATATCATCTTTGAACAAATGATGTTTTTCTTCGAAAGGCATAATAACATCTAGTGTTTCTCCCCGAATAGTATTAATAACAATATCATTATATTGTTTAAATAGTTTAGCAAATACTTTATCATCACCATAATTATTTATGATTATATCATTAGCCTTATATAAACCCAAATCTCCAAGACAAATAGCAATCGAATTTGCAAGATGCTCATCTTTAAATTGATGATATTTCTCCTTATTAAAGGCATTTATAGTTTTAATACCACGTCTTAAATCATCATTATCGATAATATCATCATGAACTAATATAGAGGTTTCAAATACTTCATAAGCACAAGCTAGAGGTAAAGCATAATTAATATCGTCATTATGAAAACTATAACCTAATATAATTAGGGTTCCACGAATCATTTTACCAGCTTCGTTTAATTGACAAAAAACATCAATACTTTCTTTGATAGACAACTTTTTTTCTTTTTTTAACTGTTGATTAAACTTGTGTATTTCTTTTTGAATTTGGGGTTTAATATTTTGATAAAAGTCAATAAATCTATTCATAAAACACCTCATAAAGGTATTATATCATATTTAAAATTGGCAATTATTTAAATAGATGTTATAATAAAAAAGATATATATGAATCAAGAAAAGATAGGAAAAATAATCAAAAAGATAAGAATGGATAATAATTTAACGCAAGAACAATTTGCGAATCTTTTTGGTGTGACCTATCAAGCCGTTTCTAAATGGGAAAATGGGAAAAATGTACCTGATATTGCCATTTTAAAAGAAATTAGTTCGAAGTATAACATTTCTTTAGAAAATTTACTTTCTGGCGAGGCAGAACATAAAAAACCAAAAAATATTATTATTTTTATAATAATTATCATCGTAGTTATTGCAAGCATTATAGGAATAATCTTTGGTATTAAAAAAGCAAATCATCATGATTTTGAATTTAAGCAAATTAGTACATCATGTAAGAATTTTGATTTAACTGGTAGTATGGCTTATAGTAAAGATAAAACTTCCATTTATATATCTAATATTAATTATTGTGGTCAAGAAAATAGTGAAGTATATGATAAAATTGTTTGCAATTTATATGAAACATCAGATAATGTTAGTAGTTTAATTACTTCGTGTCAAGAAAATAGTTCCATAACTATCAAAGAATATTTAAAAAATGTTAATATTGGGGTTAATAACTATACTTCGATATGTCGTCAGTATGATGATACATCTTTATATCTTGAAGTTGAAGCCTATAAAGATGAAGAAATTACTACTTATAAAATACCAATCACTTTAGAAGACAATTGTGTTAAATAAGATGGCAAAAGCAAGTGTCAAGTCGATACTTGTTTTTTTGCTACATATATAGATAAAAAGCCTGAAAATATGCCTGAATTGACATTTTACGTAAAGAGTGTTAAAATACGTGTCAATAAATGGGGGAGATTGGGTATGCTATTTAATGAGGCACTCATTAAGCACTATCATGAAAGTATAGTGCCAATTGAGAAATTAAAGGAACTAGTTAATATAAATCCAGACTATTTAAAAGAAAAGCCTACATGGTATAAGTTAGAAAATGGGGACTTAGTCTATTTTAAAGCACGTAATGACTTACGTCTTTTTAGTGAGTTATTCTTTAGTGAATTCGCTAGAGAAATTGTTGGTTTAGATACCGTTCAATTTGATGTCATTCATATGCGTACACAAGATGCATTGGTTAAACCAAGTGATGAGGAACGTAAGATAGGGTTAATATCAAAAAACTTTCAAACATCTGATAATAACTATTATTTAGTTAGTGAATTAGAAAATCCAGAAATATCTTCTTTAATTGGTTATGGAGATTATTCTTTAGAAACCTTATTACGTTTTTTTAAAGATTTATTATCAAAAGAAAGTTATGAAAAGAATAAAGAATTCTTATTAAAGTTATTTTTAGTAGATGGATTTACTTTACAAGTGGATCGTAACCACCATAATATGAGTTTTCAAATTCCTAAAATCAAAGGAGTTAATTATAAACAAAGATTAAACCCATATTATTTATCTAAAGTAGCTAATTCAACTGGTGCTGTTGTCGAGGAAGACTTTATGTCTAAGATTACGGGATTAGTACCTAGTATTGTTTATGATAATGAACGTATATATGGCATTGATCATAAGAATCAATTTGTTCATGAGCCAGGTGATGTTTGGACACCTTTATTTCCATATTCTTGTGATTTATTATTTGACAGTCAAGAGTATGCTCATGAGATTCAAGATTTATATGATGGTTGTGATCCTAATTTATATGAACTATTTAGTAATTATCCTGAAGTAATTCCTATTGCCGAACGATTAGCCTTTGATGATGAATATCGTAGAATATTAGAAAAATATCGTGATGTTTCCGAGCCAGTTACTTTAAGTGATGAAGAATATGAAATAATAAGTAATACTATCGAAGAAAGACGCGATGTCTTTAAGCGAGTATTAAAAATGTAAAAGCCTTTTAAGGCTTTTTTTGTTCTTGCCAACTTTCGTAAAACAACGTATAATTAAATTATAGGAGTTTGTTTATACAAATAACTAAATAAGAAAGTGGAGGATTAAAATGGAATTAACAAAAACTTCCATTTTGACTCTTATTATTGGACTAATCGTTGGCGCAGTTATTGTATTTGTAATATTTATTATCATAAATAAAAAGCGTGTCAAGAAAGCTAATAAACTTATTGATGAGGCTAAAAAAGAAGCCGATAAGCAAAAAAGAGATACTCTTCTTGAATTAAAGGAAGAGTCTTTCCGTCTAAAACAACAAACAGATGCAGAAATTAAAGAGAAGAAGGCGGAGCTTAAGCAAAATGAAGAGCGATTAATTAGTCGTGAGAATAATCTCGATAAGAGAGAAGAAATGCTTCAAAAGAGAGATGCATCTTTAGATGAAAAAGAAAATAGTTTATTAACAAAAACTCAAGCACTCCAAGAAAAAGAGGAAAAAATGGATGCTCTTTTAAAGAGCGAAATGGAACAACTAGAGAAAATATCAGGATTTAGTAAAGATAAGGCTAAATCATTAATTATGAGCCGTGTCGAAGAAGATATGAGCAAAGAAATAGCTGAGTACATTCAAGATGAAATGGCTAAAGCTAAACTAGAGGCATCAGAAAAAGCTAAGCAATTAATTATTAATGCGATGGAAAGATATTCTGATGATGTTGTAGGACTTCAAACAGTTAGTACTGTTGATTTACCAAATGATGATATGAAAGGCCGTTTAATTGGTCGAGAAGGAAGAAATATTCGAACAATTGAATCTATTACGGGTGTTGATTTAATTATTGATGATACCCCTGAAGCAATTGTAATTTCTTCATTTGATCCATTAAGAAGAGAGATGGCTAAAATTACGCTAGATACTCTTATTAAAGATGGTCGTATTCATCCAGCTCGTATCGAAGAAGTTTATGATAAAACGGTTAAAGATATTAACAACAAGATTCAAGAATTAGGTAATAAAACCGTTAATGATTTAGGTCTTACCAAGGTTGATCCTGAATTATTAACATTAATTGGTAAACTCAATTATCGAACTAGTTATGGTCAAAATGCTTTAAAGCATTCAATTGAAGTAGCAAACCTATGTGGTTTAATGGCTGCTGAACTAGGCGAAAATGTATCACTTGCAAAAAGAGCAGGTCTATTACACGATATTGGCAAAGCAATTGATTTTGAAGTAGAAGGTAGTCATGTTGAAATAGGTTATGATGTTGCTAAAAAATATCATGAGAATTCTACTGTATTAGATGCGATTGCATCTCATCACGGTGATATTGAACCTAAGACAGTGATTGCTGTTTTAGTAGCCGTAGCCGATACTCTAAGTGCTGCTCGTCCGGGCGCTCGTAATGATTCATTAGAAAATTACATTAAACGTCTAGAACAACTTGAGGAAATTGGTAATTCTTACGAAGGTGTTGAAAAAACATATGCAATGCAAGCAGGACGTGAAGTACGGGTAATGGTTAAATCTGATATTGTTGATGATGCTCAAAGTTATAAGATTGCTCGGGATATGAAAGAAAAGATTGAAAAAGAAATGCAATATCCTGGTACAATTAAGATTACTGTTATTAGAGAAACAAGAGCTCAAGAAGAAGCTAAATAAAGCTTCTTTTTTTATGCTTTAATAGTTATCTATTATGTGTTAGAATAGAGATAGTTAAATGGAGTAAGATATAGATGAGCATTAGAGAACTTAAAGAAATTCAAAATGAGATTATTAGAAAAAACAAAAAGATTAATACGATTTTTACTGTACTAGCAGTGATAGCTATACCTATAACTATCATATTAAGTAATAACACACGTTTGGATTTTAGAATGATGGCATTCTTTTTATTTTTCGAACTAATATTCTGTTTTGCCGTTTGTGCTATTACTAAAACAGTAGTAAATGGTCGAGATATGGTTAAATTTAGAGAAATCTTTAAAAATGTTTTTGTTGTTACAGCCTTGAAAAAAACTTTTGATGAAATAGAGTACAATGTTAATCAAGGATTCTCTGAAAGTGATATAGATAATTATGGCTTTCTTGATACTGCCGATTCTTTTTCCTCTAATGACTATATATCAGGAAAATATAAAAACATTAGTTTTGAACAATCTGATCTTGAAATCGAAGAAAGACATGAAACTACAGATTCAGATGGTCATAAAACAGTTACTTATATTCCCATCTTTGTAGGGAGATATATGATATTTGATTTCAATAAATCTTTTAAAGCTAATGTTCAGGTAGCTAGTAAGAACTTTTGTGCAAATCGATTACCATGGGGTCAAAAGTATTCTAAAGTTAAGATGGAAGACATGGAGTTTAATAAATTGTTTTCGGTATATACTAGTATGGAACATGATGCCTTTTATCTTTTGACACCTCATTTTATTGATAAAATTAAAACTCTACGTAATCAGTTGAATTCAAATATGATGTTAGGTTTTTTAGATAACCGTTTACACGTTGCCATAGATAACGGAAAAGATTCTTTTGAATGGAATGTCCTAAAACCGATTGATGAAAAAGAAATCAGCGATTTAATTACTAAAGATATAAAAATCATCACTGATTTTGTTGATGAATTAAATCTAGATAATGATTTGTTTAAGAAGGAGTAATATTTATGAATTATGGAATTATTATATTAATAATTATTATTTTAATCATCGTTTTATGGTGTATATCTACATCTAATAAGATGAAAAGAATGATCATTAAAATTGAAGAATCACTTTCAGGAATTGATATAGCATTAACGAAAAGATATGATGTATTAACTAAAATGATTGAAGTAGTAAAGGGCTACACTAAGCATGAAAAAGAAACTCTTTTTGAGGTAGTTAGACTTCGTAAGGAGATGACTTTACAAGATAAAGTTGCTGAAAATGAAAAAATGGATAGTAACTTACAAAAAATAAATGCTTTAGTGGAAAACTATCCAGACTTGAAAGCTAGTACTAATTTCTTAGAATTACAAAAGGCAATCGTGGATGTCGAAGAACATTTACAAGCTTCTCGAAGACTTTATAACTCCAATGTAACTTTATACAACAACTTAATTATGACTTTTCCTTCGAATATCATTGCTAAAGCAACTCATATGACCACTAAAGACTTTTTCAGAGCTAATGATGAGCAAAAAGAATATGTTAAAGTAGATTTATAAATCTACTTTTTTTAGGCATAAAAAAAGGAAGTTAAGATTGATTAACTTCCATAATAACTGGTAAGATAATTGGTCTTCGACCAGTAAGTTCATTAATAAATGGTAATAGTTCAAAAATAATTTGATTTTTTAGATCCGTATAACTATAAATAGATTTCGTTAAATTATTGTTAACAATTTCAGATATTTTATTTTCTATTTTATTCATTAATTCTTGATTTTCATTAACCATAACAAAGCCTCTAGCTGTAACATTAGGTTTAATTAATAATTTCCTTGTTAATGTATTAATATTTAATATAGCAATTAAGATACCATCATGACTCATTAATTTACGATCTTTGATAACAACTGAACCAACATCGCCAATTCTTGAGCCATCAACATAAACATCCCCGGCTTGAACCATACCACTTTTTTCAACTTTGCCATCTTTCATACGAATGATATCACCGTTTTCGGCAATAATGATATTATTTTCATTAACACCACATGATACAGCTATTTCACCATGTTTTTTTAACATTCGATATTCACCATGCATTGGCATAAAGTATTCTGGTTGAATAATTCTAAGCATCCATTTTAATTCTTCTTCTTTAGCATGTCCTGATGTATGGATATCACTAAATTCAGAATTGGTAAATACACGAACACCTTTTAAGTATAATTGATTAATTATCTTATTAATACTATTAGCATTACCAGGAATAGCACTTGATGAGAAGATAACTAAGTCATCATTTAATAGAGAAATTTGTTTATGAACACCATTAGCAATTCTTGATAGAGCCGCAAGAGGTTCACCTTGGGTACCTGTACAAAGAATACATACTTCATTTCTTTTTAAATTCTTTGATTGAAATGCATCAATAAATTGGCTTCTATCATCGATTAGATTGTTATTTAAAGCAAGTTCAATGGCATTTTCCATACTTCTTCCGAAAACAACAATTTTTCGGCCATATTGCTTACATGTTTCCACAATATGTTTAATACGGTAAATATTTGAAGCAAAGGTTGCAATAATTACTCGACCATGATGACGAGATATAATATCATTTAACGTTCCATCAACAGAGGTTTCACTTTTTGAATATCCTTCGGATAAAGCATTTGTCGAATCACTTAGTAAAACTTTAACACCTTTAGACCCTAATTCAGCCATTTTATGAATGTCGGCTACTGGTCCAATCGGAGTTAAGTCAAATTTAAAGTCACCAGTTTCAAATATGATACCATTTGGTGTATGGACGGCAATGGCATAACTATCAGGAATAGAGTGGGTAGTATTTACAAATTCTACTTCAAAGTGTTTATATTTTAATACTAAGTCACTCGTAATAATCTCCATATTATCATAAGGCATATTTCTTTCGGTTAATTTCTTGTTGATTAAATCAGCTGCAATCTTCGGAGCATATATTTTTGGAATCTTAACTGTTTGAAGTAAGAAGGGTATACCGCCAATATGATCTTCATGTCCATGCGTTATAATAAGAGCCTTTATTTTATCTTCATTTTGTTTTAAATAGGTAACATCTTGGATAACATAGTCGATACCAAGTAGGTCTTCCTCAGGGAATAATACTCCAGCATCTATAATTAATATTTCATCTTCATGGGTGATTACATACATATTTTTACCAACTTCACCAAGGCCACCTAAAGCAATAATAGACGTTTCGCCTAATTCTGTTTTCATAATTTCCTTCTTTCTTGATAAAAGTTCTTTAAAACTATTAAGCATTATAGCATAATCTTATGTTTTTGTCTACTTTTAAAGAACAATGAATATTGCACATTTTATTGAAGAATGATATACTCATTATAGTAAAATAATAAAGGAGTGTATATGAAAAAGAATAACATTATCTTAATAACAATAGCCATAATAACATTATTGGCCTTAGTAATTGGAGCAACGTATGCATACTTTTCCACAGGTAATATGAATATAACTAATGTAGCAAATGCCAACACAGTTACTGAAAGAAATAATATGGTATTTGATACCCTAGGTGGAGGAATGTCTCTTAATATAACAGCAGCGAATATGGTACAAGCCAATAATGGAACCGTAGCGGCCAATAACTCTACTACACTAACGGTTAATTTTACCGCCAACACTGACTATAGTATGGTGTGTACCTATGATATAGTATATGAATGGACAAGTACCGATAAATACACATCTCATACAAGTGGAGTAACTGATAATGAGTTTGTAATTCAAGGAACACTTGCCTCAAATGCCCATGTAACTGAAGGCACAAACAATATCAGTAATGAAACTGATTTATCAACTTTGTCATATACAAATTATAGTGCCACAGTTGTAAGTGGAGCTGAGATTGATGGAACCGGAAATACAATGAGTACAGCCGTATGGACTTTATCAAGTAAGTTTTATAATGTAAGTCAAGATCAAAGTGCTTTATCAGGTAAGACATATGCTGGTAGATTTAAAGTAGCGAATGTATCATGTACAGCAGGTACAGTAACAATACCAGGTCCAACAGGATATTGGTTTTCAACGACATTATCGACATGGGATAGTAGTACAAGTCAGCAGTTACCAAATTATACCCATCCAGCGACAGGAGGAACATTACAAAGTAGTGGAACAGCAACTGGTCATAATGCCTACATAGGCCAAGATAGTAGTAAATATTATGCATGTGGAAATGATGGTAATGGCCATGAAGTATGTTTAAGCCAACCATATACGCAATATGGTCTCGATGGACATACACCAAATGTTGATTTTACCAATGCACAACAAGCAAGTGCTAAGCAAGCAATCTACCAAGCCTTTATCGATGTAGGAATAACAATTGATATCAATAATAATTGCGTCGCGCGTGAATACGGCGTTAGCTGCATTGTAGGTTCTTACTTCGGCTGTCAAGTAGATAGCTATGGCAATGTCGAGTGTTACGATAGAACTGAGAATGTGTCCTGTGCAGTTGATCTACTTGGTCGTGCCTTTTGTCGAAATCGTTAGTTGTAGTTTGTTTGGTTTGTTCGTTAGTCGGTCCCGATACATCTTAATATCTTAAATCTAATTTTGCCGATAGGCAAGATTGGAATAGCTGAATGTGTTCACAGGCCTGAGTGTAGGCACACCGAAAAAAGGAAGAGTTTTTGTTTTTAGAATAAAAATTCTTTTTTAAAAAAATAGTTGCTTGAATATATATAGTATAATAGGAAATAATAATGGTGATAAGATATGAATAAAAAGAATACAATATTAATTATTGTAGTAGCTGTTACATTGATTACGGTAATAGGTATAGCTACATATGCATATTTTGCCACAGGATTATTAAATATAAGCAATGTAGTTAATGCCAATACCGTAACAGAAAGAAATAATATGTTCTTTGTTACCCTAGGTGGAAACATGTCATTAGATATAACTGTAGCCAGCATGCAAAAAGCCAACAGTAATAATGTAGCCGCCGAGAATAATACAACTTTAACAGTTAATTTCACGGCCAATACAGAATATAGTATGGTATGCAGTTATGATATAGTTTATGAATGGACATCGACTGATAAATATCAAGCCCATTCCAGTGGGGTAACGGGAAATGAATTTACGATTCAAGCTGCACTTGCAAGTAATGAACATGTATCTGAAGGAACAAATAATATTCATAATGAAACAGATCTAAGCGTAGCAGTCGGAAATCAAAACAGTGCCACCATTATTCAAGGAGCGCAAATAGATAGTACAGGAACAAGTACATCGACAGCGGTATGGACATTAACAAGTAAGTTTTATAATGTAAATGCCGATCAAAGTACATTGTCAGGAAAAACATATGCAGGAAGATTTAAAGTTGCTAATGTCTCATGTGTAGCAGGAACAGCATCTGGTTCTAGTACATCAGCAATGTCATATTGGTTTGATACAAGTGTATGTACATCTTCAAATCCATGTACATATCCTGCATATGGAGGCACATTACAAACGAACGGAAGCGCAACAGGACATAATGTATATATAGGACAAGATAGTAGTAAGTACTATGTATGTGCAACAATCCAAGGACATGAAGTATGTTTATCTCAACCTTATACACAATATACAACGTCATTATTTGGTGGTACAATAAATGCAGATCAGCAAATAGCTGGTAAACAATCAATTTATCAAGTATTTACTGATGCAGGAGTAATTATAGATATGGATGATAACTGTACCGCAAGCGACTTTGTTATTAGATGCAGTGTAGGTGACTTTGGTTGCGACATCAATTATATTGGTAATGTCGTTTGCTGGGATGATGATATAGAAGATACATGCTATGTTAATTCTGGAGGCAAGGCTTACTGTAGGCAGTAGTGTGTCTTAGGCTAGTGCTCGTTTTGTTTGTAGCTATCTAACAAAATTAAATTTTGTCTTTTATTAAATATAAAAACACTTGACTATTTATTAATAATATAGTACATTATTAGTGAACACAAAGGTGTTTTTTTTATTGGGAGGAACTATGGAAAAAACTTCAAAAAAGACAAAAGTAAATACTAAAGTTAAAAAAGATAGTTATCTTAAAAGTGTAGGTAAAGAACTAAAACTAGTTAAATGGCCAACTTGGAAAGAAGTATTAAAAAATACCATTGCTACGGTTGTGTTAATCGTTATTGTTGTAGGATTCTTCTTATTACTTAACTTATTATTAGCGGTTGTTAAAGGATGGTTTATTTAATATGTATAATGATGGAGAAAAACTATGGTATGTAGTTAATACATATTCTGGTCATGAATTAAATGTTAAAGAAAAACTTGAAATGCGTACTGAATCAATGGGTATGCAAGATTACATCTTTCGTGTAATTATTCCTGAAACTACGGAAGTTGAAGTAAAAGATGGTGTAAAAAAAGAAAAAGTTAAAAAGATGTTTCCTGGTTATGTTCTAGTTGAAATGATTATGACTGATGAAGCTTGGTATATTGTACGTAATACTCCAGGAGTAACCGGTTTTATTGGTTCATCAGGAAAAGGAGCTAAACCAACACCTTTATTACCTCAAGAGATAGATAAAATCTTAGCTAATATGGGTATGAGCCGCGTTAATATTGAATCTGAACTTGCTATTGGTGATACTGTTAATATTATTGATGGTCCATTCAATGGTATGAGTGGTAAAGTCGATCAAATTGATTTAGAAAACAATCGTCTTACTATTATTATCGACTTATTTGGTCAAGAAACCTCTGTTGATGTTGAAACATATCAAGTTAGTAAAATATAATTAAAAAACTCGTAAATTTATTTTTTACGAGTTTTTTTAATCTTCCGATAAACGTTAATCATAATAGGGAGTACTTTATACCAAAACTTATCTATTATTAAATCAAATTCACCAATAAACTCTGTATATGTTCCACCAAGATTACTTTTATATTCGTGAATACCCGCATAGTTATGTTCTTTTGTATGAGGTTCACCAACGGTTCCAAATAAGTCTAAGAATTCTAAATTATTTTCTGATGCATATTTAACAGCTTCATAATAGTCGCGATTAACAGCAAAAGTGTAGGTAGCTAAATCATTGTTTCCAATATATACCATCCACATTCCTTTGGAGGTCTTAGGACAAACTTGAATAAGAGAGATGATACCTTCAGGATATTTACCAGCATATGGTTCAAATTTAGCAATATCTTTTTCTAGACGTGGAATTTTATCTTTGGCATCATTTAATTTAGCTTGGGATAGAGTACCACTTTCGATATCATGATTTAACTCTTTTAATTCTTTTTTTACTTTATCTAGAATCTTATCGGGATAGATTTTGATAGTAAAATATTCAACCATATTTGCTTTACTAAATACTTTATCAAATGTTTCGTGCATCTTTTTGGAATTACCAGAAAAGTTATCCTTATTAGCAATATTAGTCATTAATTCATAAAACTTATCATTATCATATTCATGACTTATTTCTAGTTCATAATAATAACTTTTTTTAACCTTTTTTAAAAAAGATTTATTCATATTTTTTTCTAATTCATCAAAACTCTTAGTGGTATCAATACGAAAGGTATATCTTGGTTGGTTATTTTCAAACATTTTATTAAATCCTTTATGGTGATAACCTAAACTGATTAGTTGTTCATATAATGGATAATTGTTATGACCGTTTTCAATAGGATTAGCTTCTTGATCGATATCTTCATAAACAATCGCAGGATCCATTTTAAAATAAATAGAGTGATTTTCTTTTAGATAATCTTTAAGAGAAATTGTAAATTCTCTTAGAGTGTCAAAGTCATTATAATCCATTAAAACACCACGAGGAGAGTAGTAATAATTCTTATTAATAAAGGGTACATGTTTGCGAAGAGCTAGACATGCAGCTTTGATATTACCTTTATCATCTTTTAAACCAAGATATAATGGTTCTTGTTTTCTTTCTTGGGCAACTTGTCCCCATTCATAACTTTGTAAAAAGTGATTATATTTAACTTTCTTAAAGAAAGTACGATATTCATCTTCGGAAAGTATTTCGATTCTGCTCATTTTAATTCACCATCTATATTATAAGCAAATTATTGCTAAAAAAAAAGATTCGTTTTATTTTTTTAGAATCTTTTTTACTTTTCTAGCAATGCTTAATGAATTGAATAACAATTTATCAACAGGTAAAACAAATTCACCAAGAAGTTGCATGACATGACCACCAAAACCACGTTTAAATTCATAAATACCATATTGATCATCATTCTTATCCAGTTTATTGATAATAGCATAGAAATTATAGCGTTTATAGCCATTTTCAAGCCCATATTTAATCATTTCATAATGAATGGTATAAAATGGTTGATAATCTCTAAATTCATCAAAGCAACCACCTAAAAGGGAAGCTACTTCATTTTCATATATAACATATAAGATGCCGCCAAGTGGAATTCTTTTACCATGTTTTTGTTCAAGATTATTCAGTTCTTCTTCTTTTTTAACTATTTTTTCTAGTTGAACTTTTTCTTCTTGTTCTTTAATTGCTGCTTTTTTTTCATTACATGTTCCATTCTTACGATTTATTTCTCTTTCTTTTTGCGCTTTAGCAATTTCATCTTTATCTTTTTGAAGATTTTCGCGAGCTAAATCTATGTCTAATTCGGCAAAGACTAGAGAAATCATCTTATCTTTTTCGAAACATTCATACATATCGGTATAGAACTTTTCTCCACGTTCGACAAAGCCACGTCTTTCACCGGTTTTTTCCATGATTTCTGTAAATAGGGGAATATCCTTTTTATCTCCCACGCGAATGACAACACCATTTTTTTCATTTTTACGTATCATTTGTCTTGTTTTAGATTCCATATCTTTCATGATATCATCGATGGTTCCATTTAAATCGATAACATACATAAACTTTGCTTGGTTAGTGTCTAACATCTTTTCGGCTTTAGTTTCAATAAATCCATGACTCTTTAAAATATCTTTAAGGTCTGTATTGTCAAATTCACCTGTCGGTTGACCATCTTTATCCACCGCTAATTCTTCGATATATGGATCAATTTTTAACATGTAACCACCATGTGTTTTGACAAATTCTTTTAAATTATTAATGAAAAAATCTAATACTTTAGCATCGCGAAAATCCACAAGTGGTCCACGCATAGCATAGAATTCTTTCTTAATATGTCTTTTTTTAGCCAAAAGGAGAGTTGCAGCAATTAATCTATCGTTTTCTTTGACGCCTAGATAATAGGCTTCCCAGCCACTTCTTTTGCGCAAATTACCAACATTAGTGCTTTGTAAATAACATTTATGTTCGTGATTCCTTGCAAATTCTTCAAATTCTTTTTCATTTATTTCTTCGAAAATCATTTTTTCATCTTCTTTCTTATTTTTTGAAGGTAATAGTACCATGATATTGGTAAATAAAAATCACCAATATACTCAATAACATTACCATTAAATCCTTTTTTAAATAAGTATACACCATAATCAGGATCATTTTTATCAAAATTACCTTTAATACCATAAAAATTATATATTTTTTTTTGTAATCTTAAGGCCTTTTTTATCATTTCCCATTGAATGAGATATTGACCAAAGAAACTCATATATTCTTTATAACCACCAGCATGATAATACATAACTTCATCACCATAAAGCATATACATCGCCGTTGCTAAATATAAATGATTACCATTACTTTCTATGATGCCTTCTATTTCTTTAATTCTTTTATTTAAATCCTCAATCTGACTTGTAAATTCTTTTATTTGACCTGCTTTATTATGTTCAATAGCTCTTTGTTTTGATTCTTGAAGTTTTTCTAAATCATCATCTAGGACCTTTAATGTATCTTTTAAATCAACTTCTGCGATGACATATTCAATTTCTTGCGTAGGATTAAATAAATCATACATTTTATAATAATACTCAAGAGGTCTTTCACGAAAATGTCTTCTTTCGCTTGTTTTATCACAAATCTCTTTAAAAATAGGAATCTCTTCGCGGGATAGGGTTCGTACCTTAACTTGTAGGTGTTCAGCTTTTTGAATGGAACGCCTTGTATTACCATTCATTTCTTTAAGTAAGGTATTTTCATCTTTTTCTTCAAGAGATAACTCAAATGACCATCTTACTTGTTTGGTAACATCATAATGAGTAATAAAGCCATCATGTTTGAACCCCAAAACTTTTAAAGAATCTACAACTTTTTCATTATTAAATCCATCTTCGATAATATCACCATTAATATCTCGTTGTTTATACATCACAATCGGATCTATATGAAGAGTATAACCATTTTGCTTTTTTATGTAATTTTTTAGATTATTAATATAAAACTTTAATAATTCATCATTATGATAATCTAACAGCAAACCTCTTGGCGAATAAAAGATTTTTTGATTAAAGCGGGTAGTTGTATACATAATTCGTGAACCGGCAATCACTTTGTTATCTTTTTTTACACCTAGATAAATAGAATCCCATTTTTCCATTTGACCAATTTCGGCCATCCTTGGATCTTGGAAGAAGGTTTTTAAAGGACAGTCTTTTAAATAATTAATAAATTCTTGAGTAGTTAATTCGGTAAATTCCATTATTTCCTCCTTAAAATCATTTTCACAAATGAAATTGGTGAAACCCCAAAGATGCTATTAAATAATCCCATTTTGACAGTAACTAGTAAATAAATTAAACCACCAACACAAGCATTGACCGCTACGATAATACATGAATACATTCTGCCACCAGTAAGGGATACAAATTGTTTCATTACTAATAGTACTAGATACATAATTAGACAAGAAATAATTAATTTTAAGACTTTATTTAATGTGTCTTTAAAAGATAAATGTAAGTTCTTATGTAAATCCATTAGACAGATGGTAATAGCGACAATATAAGATAAGATAGTGGCACTTACAGATCCATAATATGGTTTTAAGAAACTAATCGTGGAGAATAATTTTATTAAAGGTACAGTTAAAAGATATTTGGTTGCTAAGGCCGAAATAATAGCAATAGCCGCCGTTTTTTGTCTGGATAAAGATTGCATAATAGTATGGATATTTAAGAATAAGGAATAGAATATTGCTGTAAAAATACTATAAGCAAAAACCGAAGAGGCTAAAAGATTTTTTCCATAAAAGATTGTCCAAACCGGTTTAGATAAAAAAGATAATCCTAATACCATGGGCATAACAAAGTATAAAACCATTTGAATTGTTTTGTTAGCTTTTTCATTAATAGCTGTAAAATCCTTATTGACATAATCACTTGTAATATTAGGAAGGACCGCTACCACAATTCCAGCTGCGATAGAGGTTACAATACTATTTAATTTTGCTCCCCATGTTGAAATAATCGATAAAATCATTTCAGCTTCTTGAGCTGTAAACTTACCATACTTTACAAGTGGCTTGACAATGTTTAACATATCAATAGTGTTAAATAATGATACCGCTACTGATACCACTACAAAGGGAATCGTGTAGGTAATTAATTGTTTTAAAAGATACTTATTCGTTAATTTCTGTTCTTCTTCGGTTAAATTATGTTTGTAAACTTTCTTTCGTTCCTTGATCATCAAGATTTCAAGGAAGATAAGGGCAGCGATACTACCGGCAGTTGCTCCAAAGACGGCAATACCTACAGCTTCTTTCGTACCCCATAATTTCATAGCAATAAAACTACCAACGATAATGACAATAACTCTAATAAATTGTTCAATAACTTGACTAATCGAAGAAGCTGTAATGTATTTATGACCTTGAAGATATCCTCGTAAACCACTTAACATGGTAACAAATAAAATAGCACTTGCCGAGATTCTTAAAACAAAGATTATATCTTCGATAGTATTTCCACCTTCAATGTCGCCAATAATCTCTTGGGCAATTATTGGTGCCAAAACCACTAGAGCAACGGTGGAAATAATCGCCATAATGAAGGTTAACTGAAGGGCAATATGATAAGTTCGTTTTTTGGCATCCTCGTAACCTAAAGAATGGTATTCACTAACAAGTTTACTAATGGCAAGGGGAATACCTACGGTGGAAAAATTTAAAAAAAGTGTGTACATATTATAAGCATAACTATATAAAGCTCGACCGTTAGTATCAATAATCGAGTGAAAAGGAATAACATAAATAATTCCAAGTATCTTACTAAATACGATACATAGAGTAGCAACCATTGCTCCCTTTATAAAAGAATCTTTTTTCATTCATTCACCTGTCTTATTCTATTATTATACCTATTTTCCATGCGTTTAACAAGTTAAGATAGCATAAAAAAAGATTATTTATGGCATAATCTCTTTTCTAAAACAATAACTAATTTATAAATAATAAAAGATATAATTAATAAGATAAATATTCCTGACATAACTAAATTTAGATTAAAAACTTGGGTTCCATAAATAATTAAGTAACCAATTCCTTTTTGACTAACTAAAAATTCACCTGTAATAACTCCAATCAAGGTCATTGAAATATTTATTTTAAGACTTGATATTATAAATTGATAAGAACTAGGAATAATTAAATATTTTAAAGTTTGCAATTTAGTTGCCTGATAAGATTTAAATAATTTGATTTTTGTTTCGTCGATGGCAATAAAACCATTATAGATAGTTGTTATACTGATAATTAAATTGATTAATAAAGCCATTAAAATAATACTTTTAGTATTAGCTCCAGCAATGATAATTATAATAGGGCCTAAGGCGACTTTGGGTAGAGAGTTTAAAATTGTTAAAAAGGGATCAAGTATTTTACTAATGATGGGATAGATATAAAAGATAATTGATATAATAAAACCTAAAATAGTTCCTAACATAAAAGCAATTAATACTTCATATAAAGTGGTTAAGATATGTGGCCATAGATTATGTGTTTCGATTAAACTTCTGATTGTCATAATTATTTTGGAAGGACTTGAATATATAAAACTATTGATAATTCCTTTTTGAGAAAGTACTTCCCAACCAATAATTAATATCAATGTCAAAAATAACTGACTAAATAGAATAATTATTTTTGTTTGTTTATATTTTCTAATAAATAGTTTTTGCTTCTTAGATGGATACATCTAAATCCCTCCATATTTTTTCATAATAATTAACAAATTCTGGATTTTGACGTTTTTCAATCGGTGAAGTATTTGAAAGACTAATTTGATATTTCTTTTTAACAGTAGCAGGCCTTTTAGAAAAAACATAGATGGTATCACTTAAACTAATAGCTTCCGCTATATCATGTGTAATCATAATAGCACTCTTTTGTTCATTTTTAATAATCTTATAAACATCTTCAGAGACTTTTAAACGGGACTGATAATCTAATGCACAAAAGGGTTCATCTAAAAGAAGTAAATCTGGTTTAGTGGCTAGTGTTCTGATTAAAGCCACTCCTTGAATATTATCAAGACACTAAAAATTCCAGATTATTTTAATTGTTTTATCCTTAAAAAGATAAATTTTATCCACAAATTCATCAACAATTATTTTATTTAAAGATTTAAATGGGTGATAAGTATAAATAGTATCTATTTTTTTACGATAATTATTAATTTTTTGATAAAGATTCTGTAGTTCTTTTTCATATAATTGTTTTTCTTCATTATACTGAGTAATAAGAATTCTAAATTGTTCTGTATCTATTAACTTTTGAACTTTATCTTCATAAAGGCTTTGTAAATAAAAATCACTCTTGTTTATCTTTTTTTTAATAAGTAATATTTGCTGTTCTAAAATATTTATTTCTTTTGAATGAGACTCAATTTCTAATATTATATTTTTATCATAATATTTTTTAACTAGTTTATTAATAGATAAAAGAACAATAGAAGATAGTTCATCATAACGTATAGATAACTTATGATATTCACAAGTTAAATAAGTGTATTTTGAAGAATTCTTTTTCCGTAAGAGATGATTATTTTCACAATAGACTTTACCAGAGAAAAGATGAACCATTCCTGTCTTTTTAAGGGGCTTTGTCCTTTCATGAATAAGTTTTTGAACACTTATAAAAGTACTTTCATCAATTATATTATCATGAGTATTTAATACTCGTATCCATTTTTGGGAATCTTTTTTATATATATGATGATTTTTATAACTAACTGTAGTTCTTTTTCCTTGAACTAAGTTACCGATATAAACCTCATTTTGGAGTATATTTTTAATAGCATTAGGGTTCCATTTAATTAATTCACGAGGTTTAGTGCTAACGACATTTAATTTAATCTTTTTTTGATATTTATATTTTGATGGACATGGGATATCTTGTTTATTTAAGTAATTAGCTATATTAGTATAACCAAAACCTTTTAGATAAAGATTAAATATTTGTTTAACAATTTGGGAAGCAATGGGATCAATAACTAATTTATTGTTGTTTTCTTTAGAAATATCATAGCCAAATGGGGCAAAGGGAGCAATTAATTCACCTTGTTGCATTTTGGAAGATAAAGCACTACGAATATTATTAGAAACATCCTCTAAAAACCATTCATTAACTAAGCCATTAATCTGGCGGGCTTTTTTATTACCAATGCTATTTGTATCAGCATTATCAGCAAGTCCAATAAAACGAATATGCCATTCTTTAAACTTATTATGAAGATATTTCTCAATAATCTCCATATCTCTGGAAAACCTTGACTGACTTTTACATAATACGACATCTATTTTATGCTTTTCACAGTCTTTGATTAATCTTTCAAATTCAGGACGATAAGTTCCTGCTCCGGATAAATCCTCATCACAATATTCATCAAATAGGATAAATTCTGGATGATTATTAAGATATTGTTTTAACATATTTCTTTGATTTTTTATTGATTCACTGCAATTGTCTTTTTTATCACTATCTTCGTTAGATAGTCTTAAATAAATGCCAACTTTTTGCATTGATAGGCTCCTTGTTAGTCATCCAAAGACTCATGAATAATCCGATATATTTTTTGATTAATAATCATTTTTAAGTCTTTTTCGTTTATATTACTATCTATTTTATCAATAACTTGGTATTTCATAATTCTTTAAAATTCTATTTTTTAAATACTAAATGTATGCTAAAAAATATGCCTTAGGTTGCTTTTTTAGCCAAAATAATGTATGATATTAGGCATTTGAGGGGGGATTAATATGGCATTAGAAAATGAATGTGACACAAAGGCAGCTTTTCGGAATGGTATATGGTGTTTAGTAAATGATGAGTCAGAGAAGGCACGTTATTGGTTTAATATTGCCATAAACGATGAAGAGTATCGTGAAGCCGTAATAGCAAAACTAATTAAACTCGACATTAAAGAAGGAAAGTATGACCAAGCGCGTGAATTAGTTAATACTTATGTTACTGACCAAAGTGGTGCTTTATTATTTCAAGCCAAAGGCCTTTTAGATACAGTTGAGAGCAATTTTGAACATAGTAAGATGAGTTATGGTATTTGTATGGACGATGTTTCTATGCAATATAAATCCCTTTTAGCACTTGCTAAGTTAAACTTTCAAACTGGAGACTATGCTATAGCTAAAAAGATGTTTCAAACATTACAATTTAATCCAGATACATACATTCAAGCAACATTTGGTTTAATATTTATGAATATTTATCAAAAAAACTATGAAGAAGCATTAAGACTATTAAAATCATTTGATAAAAGTAATGCCACGCCAGAATTACTTCAACACTATAAAGTTAATTTAAATTATGTTGAATATTTGTTAGGAATATCCAATCTTGAAATTCAAGATGGTATCTATCTTGATGGCTATATTTTCCAAGTTTTATGCTCTAATGATCGTGCGCTTCTTGAACATATCGACCGGCATAAAAACCAAGGAGATCGCTATACAACAGGTTGTTTTTTCAAAGATCTTAATACAAGAAGATTACTTGCTGATGCTCGAGATATTATTAAGGAAATGAACGGCAATCACTTTGAACTATCCGATATGTATCGCTTCCGTTTAGATCGACCAGTTGGTTATAAGAATGATGAAGTAACAAATGATGTATGTGTTACTACCATGATTGGTACAAATAATATTATTACCATGTATCCTGTGAAATTATCTGATGAGTTTAATAAAGAAGGATTAAATACCAGTGAAGAACTAAAATTAAAAAGAAGTAAGGGGGTGTAATAGGTGATTAATAAAGTAGTGTTAAATAATCTTTATTCAGGAGTTTTAATTGGTGATATTTTAACCACTAAAAAACTTTGTGAATATGGTTTTAATTTACAAGACATATCTTCTCTTGTTGAAAATGGTGTAATTGAACAACACCCAAGCGGATTTTATACATTTAAGGATGTTGAAAACTTGTATTTTTATGGTAAAAAATTAATCGCGGAAAGACGTTTTAATGAATCCGATATCTGCTTTGAAAAATGCCATGAATTAGATCCAAATCATTTAGGTGCAACCTTTCAACTTTTTTTACGAAGCATTCAAGCAGAAGATTACACTCGGGCTTTTGAACTATATGATTCATTAGTTCAATCTGATAATGTTTATTATAATCAAGACTATAATTTTTATTTATATCTTTTAAGTATAATTACTTATGTTCCAGAAAAATATCAAGAATATGTTAAATTTGTTAGTTATGATGATATATATATTTTGGATAATGATACACGTTATCAAGATATACCACTTCAAAATAAAGCAAGATTATTAGCTTTACAAAAAAAGTTTTCTTTTGCTTTAAAACAAATAAGAGATTTAATAAAACAACGTGGTAATGCTAAACTTCAAGATATTATTATAACAACCCTTTTAAAACAAGCAATTGAAATTGAAAATATTCGTAAGAATAATATACTAGAATTAATTGAACAACAAGATTATGAAGAAGTAATTAATTGTTTATTAGATAAAAAAGAACATCAAAATTTAGGTTTGATGGATGAATATACATTAAGATTATGTGATATTTATCTAGATATATATGAAACATCTAAAATACCAATCATGATTCAAAGTCCTAGTTTGGACATATTTAGAACTATTGATAATAATGACTTTGAAACTGCTTTGAAAATGAGTATCGATTATAATAAAACTAATAATGTTGATAATAATAGTAATGCAATTTATTTAATGCTAAATGCCATTTGTAATCTTATTCAAAATATTAAAAAGCAACAATCGTTTGTAAATGAAGGTTTAATTAATAATGAGGATAATGAAGAAGTATTATTCTCTGAGATAACTACGTTATTAACAAATAAAGATTATCAACAAGCTATAAAAACTATAAGAAACTATCTTGCAAGTGTGCAAAGAAGTGAGTATGAATTTTTAGTTGTTGATTTAATTAAAATTAGTCTATTAGAAAATGATAATGATTTTGTTAAAACTATGTCCGTTTTATCAATGCTAAGTAATGGTAGCGCTAAAATTGAATTTTCAAGTTTTCTTTATAGTTTTTATTCCTATTTAGTTCAAGGTAAATTTGCTCAAGCTAGAATTTATTTAGATATTTTTAGTAATATCAAAAAGATAGGCCAAGAATGTATTATTACTGGTGCATTAAGAAAAATCCTTGATGACGTCGAAGAGGCCATCGGCAAAGAACCAGAAAATACCATTTTAAAGACATTTGAAGAAACTATTAATCAAGCTTCTGTTCCTTCGAAGGAAGTTGAAATGCTTGATGAAGAAGATGAATTAGAAGAGGCTAAAGAACCATTAAGTGATGAAGAGATATTAGCATCATATCACGAGAAACTATATCAAAATGGAGGAATTATCCTCTTAGAACCCATGTCTGAAGAGAGAATTAATCAATTAATTGAACTGAATGAATACCAAGATATAGCAATGTCTATTATTGAAGATGATGGTCAAAAACGTTTGGTTTTAAGATTTAATCCTACGATTGAAAAATGGGTTAATGTTAATAAAATAATGGATAATGGCAATAACGCTTATGCAAATGGTAATTATGATGAAAGCATTAAGAACAATTTATTCCTTTTGGGTCTTTTTAAAGAACCACGTTCAATTGTTTATGCTAAATTAGGGCTTGCTTATATGAAAAAGGGTATGCTTGAATTAGCGGTTGATTACTTAACGATAGCTAATTATCTATCTAAACAAAATAATAGTGATTTTGACTATACAGAATTGATTATAAAAATCAAGGGTCAAATAATTGGTGATGATCGTAGTGCATATGCATATAAAGATGTTAATGATAATTATGGTATTGACAATTTCGAAGAAATTAATGATTTTATTTTAGCATCAGGTTTGGATGTGGAGAGTGCTTGCCAAGCTTTGGAATTATCTGATGAACAAATTTATTTAGTAAAACTTATTTATGCAAGAGGTTTTTATATACAAGGTGATCTTGAAAAGGGCGATACTTTCTTAAAATCTGTTGAAAAAAGTCCAAATAAAACCAAAGAAGTTATTAAAATATATGAAATGATTAAAAAAAATAAAATGTTTTTCCAAAATCGTCAACCAGAAGATATTAAACCATTAAATTTGTGTTTGGTACCTAATCGCAAAAAATAATTTATAGACCATTAACTTGGTCTTTTTTTTGCCTTGATAAAATACAAGCAACTTTTTGTTTCATACCACCAGATAATTCATTAGGATATTTATTTTTGAAATTATCTAAACCATATTCCTTTAAAAGATGATTTACATAATTAGTATTTTCTTGTGAAAGATTATTAGATAGTTTGAGACCAAGTATGGCATTTTCATAAACGGTTAAGTAGGAAAGCAAAGCATCATCTTGAAACATATAACCAATTTTGATTTTTCCTTTAGTAATAATTTGGCCATCATCTTGCTTATCTAAACTGGCAATGATATTTAATAGGGTTGATTTACCACATCCTGATGAACCAACGATAGATGTAAAAGAACCTTCTTTTACATCTATATTAATCTTCTTAAGAACTTCAATTTCTCCATGCAGAGTATTATAAGATTTTGCTAGATTTTTTACTTGAATTATATTATTCATAATTTTTAACTAAGTCAGTGTAGGGAACATACTTATCTAAAAGATTATTATCTATCATTAAATCCTCAAGATTTTGTAATAATTTTTCTTCGACGATGCTATTATCAAGCCAAGTATCATTTTCTTTATAGCGATCAATAATTTTGACTAAATCATTTAATGATGTATCAGGAAATTGAGGAAGAATTATTTGCGCAATGGTTTTACTATCATTTTCCTTAGTAAATTTTAGACCTTGATTAATGGCCTTAACAAAGATTTGGATAACATCTTCATGTTCTTGAATATAACTCTTACGGGTATAAAAAGTTGTGTATGGCATATCACCAGATAATTGGCCAATACTTGCTACTACATGACCATATCCTTCTTGTTCTAGTTTTAGAGCGTTAGGCTCTCTTAGAGCAACAATAATAAATATCTTCGTTATAAATTACATATTTTTTAATGGTGATGGTATGCAAAGAGTCTATTTAGAATTGGCTTTAGTATTAAATAAACAAATGCATTTAAATAAATATATATCTGATGCAGAATATTATTATGCTTTAAATACACTTGAGGAAATGCTTGATGAACTTAAATGATATCCGTAAGAATTTAGCTTTAGGCATTCCTTTAACGATGTTGAATCTAAGGGTAACTTATTATTCAAGAGTATCAACCGAACATCTTGACCAACAAAATTCTTTACAAAATCAAATTTCTTATTTCGAGGATATGATTCATAACAATTATCATTGGACTTTTGTAAGTGGTTATGTAGATGATGGCATAACAGGAATAAGTGCTTTAAAAAGAACTCATTTTTTACAAATGATTAATGATGCTAAACAAGGTAAATTTGATTTAATTTTAACAAAAGAAATATCACGGTTTTCGCGTAATACCCTAGATAGTATTAAATATACACGAGAGTTACTTGAAAGTGGGGTAGCTGTTTTATTTATTAATGATAATATTAACACGGCTTTGCCGGATGCGGAATTACGCTTAACGATTATGGCCTCATTAGCTCAAGAGGAAATACGTCGTCTTTCTGAAAGAGTTAAATTTGGCATGCAAAGAGCGATTAAAAAAGGGATTATTTTAGGAAATAATCAATTATATGGCTATTATAAAAATCATGAAACGGGTAATTTAGTCATTAACGATTTGGAAGCTAAAATAGTTCAAAAAATCTTTTATCTTTATGGCATAGAAAAGTATTCGCTAGCGCAAATAGTTAAGTATTTAAACTCTTTAAAGATCAAAACTAGCCATCATCATGAATGGTGTTCTGCGACTGTGATGCGAATGCTTAAAAATCCTAAATACAAAGGATATTACTGTGGAAGAAAAAGCGAGGTTGTCGATTATATGACTAAAAAAGAGAGACTATTACCAAAAGAAAATTGGTTAATCTATCCAGACTTTCAGAAAATACCACCTATTGTTGAAGAATCATTATGGAATAAAGCTAATAATCGTTTTAATATTAATCCTCAAAGAAAAACAACTAATCAATATGCTTTATCTTCCAAAATTATTTGTCATCATGATGGACATTTTTACCACGCTCGAAAATTAAAAAATAATGATATTGCCTGGTCATGTTCGAAGTATTTAACCGAAGGCAAAAAACAATGTTTGTCACCCCATCTTAGAGAAAGCGAACTAAATGTTATTTTGGATAATTATTTTTCTTCTTTAAATATTCAATATGATGAAGTTAACAAAATATTGCTAGATATTTATCAACAGTATTTTAATAGTCATCATAATCTAAGTGAATTAACGAATAGGGAGCATAATTTGCAGTCAAAAAAACAAAAACTAATTGAATTATATACTGATAATCTCATAACTAAAGATGATTTTAGTTTAAATATACAAGAATGTAATAAACTACTAAAAGAAGTCAATAATGAAATTATTAGTTTAACATCTCAAAATCATTTTCAAACAATAGAAAATCATCTTGAATACTTACTTAATGAATTAATTAACAGTTTTCTGTTTAAAGAAACATTAATTAAAGTCCTTATTTCCAAAATAGATGTTTTTCAATTAACTCTTAATGAGATAAAACTGGATATATTTACAATTAATAAATTAAGTTTAGAAAGGATTTTTGTTTTTAAAAGACAAAACAGCAAAGAAAAACTAATTAAATATATCATTAATTTTTTTGTTGTTCGTGATGCGTAAATATGTTATAATTAAACCATAGCATAGATAGGATATTGTTTGTAGTTTCTATAATGTTTTTTTAAGCAGTATAGTAGCAACTAAAATATGCTATATATTAATTATAAAAAATAGGAGGTGAAAAAATGGAAAAGGGAAACAATAGTAAAGTTATTTCTATTTTGGCTTTGATAATTGCTGTAGCAGGTTTATCTATTGGTTTTGCAGCATATACAAGTACACTTAATATTTCTGCGAGTGCTAATGTGGAAACTGTTGGTACAACTGATTGGAATGTTGGCTTTGCTTTAGCAAATGGTACAATGGCTAATTTAACAGGAACACCAAATTCAGTAGCAGGAACTGGTGTTACAAACCCTGGTACAATTAACATGTACAAGTATACAATTTCACAAGGTGTTGCTGCCACTTTAGCAAATTCTACTGGTTCTTCTGTATCATATGCATTTAAAATTAAAAATGAGGGTTCAATTGATGCTGCTTTAACAAGCATTACAACTTCAGGCATTTCATGTGCATATAATTCAACTGCTGGTAATAGAACAATTGAACAAGACCCAGAAAATATTGGGGCAGTTATTACAGCTGAAAGCGGTAATATTGATCAAACAGACTGTGAAACAATGTTTAATGTTACATTAACTATTGATGGCCATGATTTTAACTTAAAATCATTAGGAACACCTAGTTATACAGGTATGACTATTGCTCATGGTTCTTCTGTTGATGCTACATTAACTATTGCAGCGACTGGCGTTGCTCCTGCTAATACAATATTAGGAGATTTCATTGTAACGTTGGGCGCAACAACTGTTGTATATGGTTCAACTAGTGGTAGTTAGAATAACAAAGTATATTAATTTTTTAATATACTTTAACAAAATTATTTGGGAGAGTTGTGAGAATGAAAAAGGGATACATTAGATTATTAGCTTTTGAACTAATCATTTTTGTCTTACTTTTACTAAATAGTTTTGTACTAAGTATATTAAATAGATACTGGGGTTTATTATTTTTAGTTATCATATCAGGTTTATTTAAAGTATTCTTTGGGTTTGAAAAAGACCGTAATCGTTATTGGAAAACGGTGTGTTTGGATGTCACAATCTTTTTACTAGCATTTTTCCTTGCATATTATCTTATCGGAATACCAATTGGTTTTTACAAAACAATTAACTATTATACGTTGAGTAACCTAAAAAAAATTTTTATTCCTTTAATAGGAGTTGTGGTTCTTAAAGAACTATTGCGTTATATGATGCTAAAAAAATCAGAGGGATCTAGATTATTAATTGTAACAACTTGTTTTTTATTTATACTATTTGATTTAAATGTAATAGTAAGTATCCCAAAATTTCATAGTTTTTACGATGTTTTTATCTTTATTGCACTTTATGTATTACCATATACTAGTAAAAATATTGTATGTACATATATATCCATTAAAGATGGATATAAACCAACTATTTTATATATTTTAGTAATGGAATTATATATTTATTTAATACCAATAATTCCAAATCCTAATCAATATATCTACTCATTAATTCATTTGTTAGCTCCATTTGTTTTGCTATTTCGTTTACATACATTTTATAAAAAAGACCGTGACGAACAAATTGAATATAGTAAACAAAAAAAGGAGATATTGAGTTTAATTCCTTGTATTGTTATCATTAGCATCTTAGTATATTTCACCAGTGGTTATTTTCGTTTTCATGCGATTGTCATTGGTAGCGGTAGTATGGAACCTCACATGCATAAAGGCGATGTTGTAGTGGTTGATAAAGGAAAAGCCAATATTGATAAGTTAGAAATTGGCCAAGTTATTGCCGTAAAACATCAAGGGATAATTGTTGTTCACCGGATAGTTAAAAAAATCGCTGTTAATGAACAATACGTTATTTATACCAAAGGGGATGCTAATAATGATATCGATAGTTATAAAGTAACTAAAGATATGATTTACGGAACAGTTGATATTAAAATACCATTTATAGGTTATTTACCAGTATGGTTAAGAGATTTATAGAAGGGATAAAATGGAGAAGAAAGGAAGCAATAGGACTAGTACTGTAGATACTACTTCTAAGTCAAAAAAGAGTTCTAAAGTAACTGCTCCCAAACCAAAAGAAAAACCAAAAAATGGTTTTTGGGAAAAGTTAATTATTAACTCAATGCTTTTCATAGGATTAGCGGCCTATTGTTTTTTTGCTGCAACAAAAACTATTGAGAGAGAAGAAACCAAACCCATTTCTTATTCTGATGAAAATCAAATAGCATACCGAGTATATTTAAAGGCTAATGACTTTTATAAAGAAGAATACTTAGGTATGAATCGCGCTTATGTTGCTAGTCTTATTGATCATATCGATATTGATTATAGTTATTTATTCAATATTGAACGTTTAACGAAAATGGACTTTAATTATCGTGTTATTGCGCAATTAATTCTAGAAAATAATCAAGGAGTTAGTTTCGTTGATGAAAAATATGTTATTAAGGATACAACCAGTGATCATATAGACAATACAAATATTTATAATATTAACCAACATGTTGTAGTAGACTATGGTTATTATAATTATTTAGCTAATAGATTTAAGAATGAAACCGGCGTTGATATAAATGGCTATTTAAATGTATATTTAGAAGTTGATAAAAAGACCGATGAAGATTTGAATTATGTTATTAACGAAACAACTAAGTCCAATATTAAGATTCCTTTATCTGAAAGATCATTACAAATAAATTTTGATGCTAATAATCTTGAAGCAACTAAGCATGTTTCTCCTGAAACAATTGTTACATTTAATCCAGAATATTTAGTTATTGAAATAATCCTCTTTTTTATAGCATCTATTTTCCTTTATAGAACTATTTGTGGAATAACATCCTTTATTAAAGAAAAGTCAGCATATGATAAATATGTTGATAAATTGTTAAAAGAATATGATCGTTTAATTGTTGAAACTAAAACTAAAATTGATTTATCTAAGTGTCATATAGCAGATGTTAAGAGTTTCACAGAATTATTAGATGTACGAGATAATTTAAAAATGCCAATAATGTATTACAATACTGTTGAGCATCAAGAAGGTATCTTTTATATCAAAAATAATACGGATGTATTTAGATTTGTCGTTAAAGGCATCGATTTGAAAAAATAGGTGATATAAGATGACAAAAAAAAAGAAACGTTCTCATTATATTCGATTAATTTCCATTTGTTTAATTATAGTAACACTCTTCTTAAGCATTGGATGGTCAGCATATGGTTCGACCATGACCATGGAGAGTTATGCCTATGTAAGAATACCTAGTGAGATAAGAGTCACTGGTTTTTCTATATCTAGCACTAGTAATGGTGGGGTTGGTCTTTACGAAGATTATAATGTTCATTTAGTGACAGCTAATGCGTCTTTACCTAATGCCAATTCAACGATAACTTATGCAGTACAAGTTACAAATGTTCAAATCCCCAGTGGAACCTCAATGGGGATTCTTTCGGCTACAGGGTTACCTAATAATTTAGAAATTGTTTCCTGGAGTGGGTATAATTTAAAAGAAAAAATTTGTGATGATTATGATCCGACTGATTGTGGTAGTGGGGCTCAAAAAACTTTTTATATCACCGTAGGATATAAAGATGCCAATTCATATGATTCTACCGACACGAGTTTTGTCTTTGATATTGTCTTTGATTTTCGCGAATATCATGATATTACTTATTCGGGAATATCTGGTAACTATCCAGCCGGTGTTTTGGATGGCGATGATTTAGAAATAACACTTTCAAATATTGATCCTTTATTATTACAAGTAATGGGTAGTTATGAATACTTACAAAATACAGATTATACTTATGCTAATGGTGATTTATTAATCGAAGATGTTCAAGAGAGTTTAATAATTAGAAATCTTCCTACGTATACGATTACTTATGATGCCAATGGCGGTTCATATAGCGGTAATCAAACAACTAATGCTGTAACTTATGTATGGCGTTATAATCAAAACAACATTGTTGCCGGTGCTGAAATAATGCCAACGAATAGTAATAAAACTTTCTATAAATGGTATCTTGATACTGGCTTTAATACCGAATTTGATATAACACAACAAATAACTCAAAGTAGAAATGTTTATGCAAGATGGGTTAATGCTGTTGCTGAAATGAACGGAACTTTCTATACAAGTATTGATGCTGCTTTAAATGCCATTGTTGATAACACTAATTATACAACTATTACTTTACTTAAAGATACTAGTGAACATATTACTATTGATACTCCTCAAAAAGTTATTTTTGATATGCAAAATCATACTTTGAGTAATAGTAGTGGATTAGCAGTTATAACAGTTGATGGAAAGTTGAAAGTACTTAATGGAACCATTACATATAATCAAAATGCCAATGGTGTTATTAATGTAAATAGTGGTTCAGAACTAACTTTAACTAATACCAATGTCTACATGACAAAAAATAATGGCAAACAATGTTTATATATTGCGGGAAAGGTTTTAGTCGAAGGAACTAGCGAATTGAGTGCTAATTCAAACCAAAGAGCTACCGTTCAAACTATTTCAGGAGGCCAATTTACAATAACCGGTGGAAGTATTATATCCACAGGAACGAAAAGTGCCATTGTTGTATATGGAGATCAATATGTAACAATTGGTAGTCATGATGGCGTTGTTGATAATAGTTCTATTCTTATCCAAGGTATAAATTATGGTATTGAAGGTAAATTTTATCTATATGATGGCATTATAAAGGGTAAAAATGGTGTATCTACAGTTACTGACCCTGTGCTTGGCCATGAAGACAATCTAGGATATATATATGGTACAGAGTCCATTAATGGAACTAATTATGAAACATTACAATTAGGATTAGGTAGTGTAACTATTTCATTTGACACTAACGGTGGTGAAATGCTTGACGGTTCATTACATCTTTTAAGAGGCGATCCAATAGGTACGCTTCCACGTCCATCAAGAGCAGGTTATGTCTTTATGGGATGGTATGATGAGGACAATCAATTGATGGATGATCCTGATTATTTAGTATATGATGACATGCTACTTACAGCTAGTTGGTCTCAAGCATATGCTGCTGCTATCGATAATACTTATTATTATTCTGTTCAAGATGCTGTTAATGCGGCAACCAATCGTACTTGGACTAATGTTACATTAGTTCGCGATGCTAGTGAAAATGTTGCCATTAATTCAACGAAATATATTAATTTTGATATGCAGGGTTATACATTAAGCTTTAATGGAGCAGCCGCTGTTCTTGAAGTATATGGCAAATTAAATGTTACTAACGGTTCTGTTACATCGGCTTCTCAAACTAATTCGGCTTTCAATATCCGTCAAGGTGGTGAAGCTCATATTAATAGTGTTAATATTATGGCGACTGGTACAAGACAAGCGGTTTATAACTATGGTGGAGGATATGCCGAGATATCTGGAACCGCCTATATAAGTTCTAAAACGACAGGTACACCTGCTGGTTCTTCGATGGATAGAGGTACCGTTCAAAATTTAGCGAATGCTACGTTAGTCATCCGAGGTGGCACTATTGTTGGGATTAATCAACAAGGTGTATCCAATGATGGAACTTTAACTATTGGTGATGACGATGGAATTGTTGATAACTCCAATATTAATATTCGGGGTGCTACATACGGGGTTAAGAGTTCAACAGCATTTGATTTCTATGATGGCATTTTAAAAGGTAAAAATGGTGCCGTCTCGGGTACCATCGGAAACTGGGATACCAATTATAATCTGACCGATGGCTTAGAAACTATTGAGGGATATCCTTATTACACGAAATATTTAGCTCCATAAATTTAAACTTCTTACTTTTCAGTAAGGAGTTTTTTTGATGATAAAAATGTGGTATATTATAATAGATGGGAGCATAGCAAATGGAAAAAGTAATAATAAGATTAGAAAATGTTAGCAAAAAATATGACAAAGATTATGTCATTAAAAATTTATCTTTAGATATTTACGATGGAGAATTTTTAACTCTTCTTGGCCCAAGCGGTTGTGGTAAAACGACAGTATTAAGAATGATATCTGGTCTTGAAGCCGTAACTGAAGGTAAAATATATCTTGAAGGTGAAGATATCACTGATGTGTCTCCGATTTATCGTGCTGTTAATACTATCTTCCAAAACTTTGCTTTATTTCCTCATATGACAGTTTGGGATAATATTAATTTTGGTTTAAAAATGAAAAAAGTTCCAGTTGATATTGCTCAAAAAAGAATTAAAGATGCTATATCGTTAGTTAAATTAGATGGTTATGAAAAAAGATATCCTAGCGAATTATCTGGTGGCGAACAACAAAGAGTTGCTATAGCTCGTGGTATTGTTATGAACCATAAAGTTCTTTTGTTAGATGAATCATTATGTTCTCTTGACTTGAAGCTCAAAAGAGAAATGCAAGTGGAATTAAAAAAACTTCAAAAAAAGTTAAAGATGACATTTATTTATGTTACTCATGACCAAGATGAAGCATTAACCATGAGCGATCGAATTGCCATTATTAATAATGGTACTATTGAACAATTAGGATCACCTAGAGAAATTTATCATCATCCTAAAACTTTGTTTACAGCCGATTTTATAGGGGAATCTAATATCTTTAAAGCCGTTGTTAAAAAGGTTTCTAAAGATATTGCTTACGTAGTTACAAAAGAGGGCCTTTTACTTGAAGTTGACAACAACGAATATCAAATTGATGACAAGTTGACATTGATAGTTCGCCCGGAGAATATTCAGATTGTTAATAAACAAAGTAGTAATACCTATATTGGTAAGATTATTAACTATATTTATGATGGTGCCTTAGCTAAGATGGAAGTTAAGTTTGGTGATGAGAAGAAAGCACTTAAAGTAACTTTATTCGATGATAAAAACTATGAAGATGATAGCCAAGTGTATTTTAAAATTCCTAAAGAAAGCATCACAATCCTAGGTGATAATAATGAATAGAAAAAAAGCCTTTCAGATTATCGTCACCTTACCAGTGGTTGTTTATAGTTTATTATTAATTTTAATTCCCATTGTTTATGTATTATTTTTAAGTTTTTTAAAAAGTGATTCTTTCGGAGGTATTGAGTACCAATTTACTTTAGAAAACTACTTAATGATCTTTGATATTATATATATCAAAATATTATTAAAATCATTCATTATTGGTTTATTAACGACATTTATTTGTATATGTATTTCTTATCCGTTTTCGATTTTTCTTATGGACAAAAGCGAAACCAAACGTAATTTATTAATTAAACTAGTTATGATTCCTTTTTTAACAAACTCTCTTATAAGAACTTATGGATGGATTGTTTTATTACGTAAAAGTGGGGTAGTTAATACGACCTTAAGTAGTCTTAATCTTATAGATAAACCACTAAACTTAATGTATAACAATTTAGGAATTATTATTGGTATGGTATATACATTATTACCTTTTATGATTTTACCTGTTTATAGTGCTGTTAGTAAAATTGATGCTCGGGTTATTGATGCTGCGAAAGATTTAGGGGCTAATAAAATTAAAAGATTCATTCATATTATTGTGCCAGAAACCCTTGCAGGTGTATTTAATGGATCATTAATGGTTTTTATTCCTGCGATTGGTTATTTCTTTATTTCTGATATTTTAGGTGGGGGAAAAATAATGATTGTAGGTAATTTAATCAAGAATCAATTCTTAACCGCTAGAAACTGGCCATTTGGAGCCGCTATATCTATCTTCCTAATTGTCTTTACTTTCTTACTTATCAGAATTTATAAGAAGATTGGTGGAAAACTAGATGAGTTAGGAGGATTATAATGGAAAAGAAAAATAAAACACTACGTAATCTTTTTATTATTTTAGTTTATACATTTTTATATTTACCAATTGTTATTCTCGTTGTTTTTTCTTTTAATGCTTCGAAGATGAATATAGTATTCACACATTTTACTTTTGAATGGTATGCTAAATTATTTCAAAACAAAGACTTACTCGAAGCTTTTCGTAATACGATGATTATTGCCGTTGTTAGTACCGCTGTATCGACAGTTATTGGTACGATGTCAGCTGTTGTCTTACAAAAATATGATTTTAAAGGCAAAGATTTAGTTAATAAATTAATCTATATCCCGATTGTTATTCCAGAAATTGTTTTAGGTATTGCCTTACTTAGTGTCTATACACTTTTTCATTTAAATTTAGGAATGTTTACTTTAATACTATCCCATATTGCTTTTTCAATTCCTTTTGTAATCACGAGTGTTAGATCAACTCTTACACAACTTTCGCCAACATATGAACAAGCGGCTTATGATTTGGGAGCTGGGAAGATAAGAACTTTTTTTGATGTTACACTGCCACTTATTATGCCAGGTGTTATCAGTGGAGGAACGCTGGCCTTTACATTATCACTGGATGATGTTGTCATTAGTTATTTTACCGCTGGGCCTGGTAGCAATACCTTACCTTTGAAAATCTATTCCATGATTAAAACAGGAATAACACCTGATGTTAATGCACTTTCTAGTTTAATGCTTTTGGTAGTCATAATTGTACTTGTATCAATAACCTATATTCAAAGTAAAAGTATTCAAAAAAGAGGCAAAGTATGAAAAGAAAAATAATCCTGTTATTATTAATACTATTAATGTCATGTAGTTGTTCGAAAGAAACGACACGAGAACTAAATGTTTTAAACTGGACAAGTTATATACCTGACGAAGTAATTCATGATTTTGAAAAACAGTATAATATTAAAGTTAATTATGGTACATATTCTTCGAATGAAGAGTTGCTTGCTAAAATATCCTCTTCGAAAGAGGGAACTTATGATTTAATTTTTCCTAGTGACTATATGATTGAAGTTATGAAACAAAGAGGATTAATTGATAAATTAGATAAAAGTAAATTAACTAATTATAGTAATATCAATCCTTTATTCTTAAATCAAGAGTATGATCAATATAACGAGTATTCATTACCTTTTTTGATGGCTACAACGTTACTGGCTATTAATACAGAAAATATCCATGATAATATTACCGGTTATAATGATTTATTAAATCCTGAATATCAAAATAATATTGTCTTATTAGATGATCAAAGAATTGTTATTGGTGCTGCATTACAATCATTTGGCTATAATATGAATGATTTTAGTGATGAACACTTAGAGGATGCTTATGAATTTTTAATGAATCTTAAGAAGAATGTTAAAGCCTTTGATAGTGATAGCCCTAAAACTTTTTTAATATCTAAAGAAGTAGACATTGGTTTAGTATGGAATGCTGAAGGTATTTTAGCAAGAGAAGAAAATCCTAATATTCAATTAGTTTATCCCAAAGAAGGCTATGCACTTAGTATGGATAATTATGTACTAGTAAAAAATGGTCATAATCAAGATAATGCTTATCTTTTTATTGATTACTTACTTCAAGATGATGTAGCTCAAAAAATCATTGATGAATATCCATATATTAGCACCAATAAAAACATTTCTAATCTTTCAGATACAGAACTAAATAGTATTTTAAAAAATGGATCATACGTAACCAACAGCGAAATAAATGGTGAAAATGGGATAAGGAAGTTTGATAAATTATGGGCTAGAATAAAATAAGTGATTGAGTTTCACAATGTGAATATGTTAAAATGATTATAGAAAGGTAGGGATAGTTTACAAGTGAAAGACTATATTACAACCCAAGATTTTACAAAGGAACAAATACTGGACATTATTAATGTTAGTTTGTTAATGAAAAAACACATAAAATCAGGAAAAGTACTAAATGTTTTATATCATAAAACATTAGGTATGATTTTTGAACAACCATCAACTAGAACCCGTGTTTCTTTTGAAACGGCTATGACTCAACTTGGTGGGCATGCTCAGTATTTAGCACCTGGTCAAATTCAACTGGGCAAACATGAGAGTATGAAAGACACTGCCATTGTGCTTTCAAGACTAACTGATATTATAATGGCAAGAGTTATTTCACATCAAACCATTACTGACTTAGCAAAATATGCAACAGTTCCAGTAATTAATGGTATGAGTGATTTTAACCATCCAACACAAGAAATGGGAGACATTATTACCATCTTTGAGCATATGCCAGAGGGTAAAAAAGTCGAAGATTTAAAAGTTGTCTTTGTTGGAGATGCAACTCAAGTATGTGCTTCCTTAGGAATGATGATTACAAAGATGGGTGGACATTTTGTTCATTTTGGTCCTAAAGATTTCCAATTAAGGGGCGAGTACTTAGATATTTTAGAAGAGAATTGTAAAGTCAGTGGAGGTAGTTATTTAATTACTGATAATGAAGAAGAAGCTTTAAAGGATGCTGATTTTATTTATACCGATGTGTGGTATGGACTTTATGAATCAGAAATGCCAAAAGAAGAGAGAATGAAGATTTTCTATCCGAAATATCAAGTATCAATGGACATGATGAAAAAGTGTGCGCCACATGCTAAATTCATGCATTGCTTACCTGCAACACGTGGTGAAGAAGTAACTGATGAAGTCATGGATGATCCAGTTATTTCAATTTGCTTTGATGAAGCGGAGAATCGATTAACTGCAATGCGTGGTTTATTAGTATATTTCTTAGGAAAAACAGAAGAAGTTATTGAAAAATGTAATGAATAAAGAAGGGTAATTTATGAAAGAAGGAAAGAAAAAATTTAGATTAATGGATGCCATTCTAGGTACTGTTTGTTTAACCCTAGTTTGTGAATCTGTTATGCCCACCGCTGCGATTGGTAATACACAATATTTTTGGTGGATTTTATTATTAGTAGCATTCTGCTTACCATATGGTATGATTTCTGCTGAACTGGGTACCACTTATCAAAGTGAAGGTGGACTATATGATTGGGTTAAGAAAGCATTTGGACCCAAATGGGCAGGCCGTGTAGCATGGAATTATTGGATTAATTTCCCATTATGGATTGCTTCACTAGCTGTAGCCGTAACAGATATTATTGCCGGAATGTTTGATATTGAATTAAGCATTTGGGCTATACTTGGCTTACAACTTGCTTATATTTGGCTTGTTACTTTCTTAGGAACTAAAAGAGTTGGAGAAAGTAAAGAAGTTGTTAATATTGGAACAGCCTTTAAAATTATTTTACTATTAGGAATTGGTATTTTAGGTATCTATTCTTTTATTAAAACTGGACAAAGTGCTAATCCAGTTACTAGTTTTAAAGATTTAATTCCAGAATTTAGTCTAGAAAATTTATCATTTATTTCTATTATCTTATTTAACTTCATGGGATTTGAAGTAGTAGGTACATGGACAAATGATATGGATAATCCTAAAAAGGATATTCCAAAAGCCTTAATTATTGGTGGTTTATTAATGGCCATCTTCTATGTGTTACCTGCTACAGGATTCAATATTGCTCTTGAGGCTAATGAAGATTGGATTGGTGCTGGAGCAGAAATCGTTGTTGATGTTTTAAATTCTTTATTTACTAGTGTAGGTATTTCTGCAAGCTTTATTAAACCGTTAGTAATCGTTTGTGGCATTATGTTTATTTATACATTTATTGCCAATATTGCTTCTTGGTCATTTGGTGTAAATGCTGTTGCTAAATATGCCGCTGAAGATGGTAGTATGCCAAAAGCCTTTACGAAAGTAAATAAAGAAGGTGTTCCGTATAAGGCAGCTATTATTAATGGAATTGTTGCAACAGGAATAGTTATTTTTGGAGCAATTGCAAATACTATTAGTGAAGACTTTGGTGCAGGGTTTAGTTTATTCTTCTGTCTAAGTTGGATTACGTTATTAGTAAGTTATGTTCCAATGTTCTTAGCATTCTTAAAACTTAGAAAAACTGATCCAGATGCTAATAGACCTTATAAAGTACCAGGTGGAGATTTTGCAATTAAGGTTGCCTCTTGGGTACCATTTATTATCTTAATAGCTGGTGTTATCTTTACATTATTTGGTGATTTTAGTCGAGATTATATCAGTGGTAATATTCCATTATTTGCTGGTGTTATATTATCATTTATTTGTGAAGAGGTACTTGTAGCAAGAATTAAAGAAAATAAATAATAAAAAGGAATCCTAAATAGGGATTCCTTCTAAGATTAGAAAGGGAATTAACATATGAAAAAATTGAATACGACGCCAAAACAAGATGGTTTTTGGATGCCTGGTGAGTTTGAACCTCATGATGGCTGTTATATGATTTGGCCGGAAAGACCAGATAATTGGCGTAATGGTGCTAAACCAGCCCAAAAGGTTTTTACAGAAGTTGCTAATACAATTGCTAAATATGAACCTATGACAGTAATTGTTAGTAAAAATCAATATTGTAACGCTCGTGAACAACTTAATCCTAAAGTTCGAGTTGTTGAAATGTCCAATGATGACTCTTGGGTAAGAGATTGTGGAGCAACTTTCTTAGTTAATAAAAAAGGTAAATTAAGAGGCGTAGATTGGTGCTTTAATGCATGGGGAGGCCTTGTTGATGGTTTATATTTCCCATGGGATAGCGATGATAAAATTGCTATGAAAATGTGTGAACTAGAGGGTGCTGATCGTTACCGTTTAGATGATTTTGTCTTAGAGGGCGGTTCAATTCATGTTGATGGTGAAGGGACGGTTTTAACTACGGCTGAATGTTTACTATCACCTGGACGTAATCCATCAATGAAGAAAAAAGAAATTGAAAAGAAATTATGTGAATATCTAAATGCTGAAAAAGTATTATGGATTCCTCGCGGTATCTATAATGATGAAACTAATGGTCATGTTGATAATATTTGTCAATTTGTTAAACCAGGTGAAGTAGTTCTTGCTTGGACAGATGACAAAAAAGATCCTCAATATGCAATTAGTAAGGAAGCATATGATTATTTATCTAATGTAACGGATGCTAAGGGAAGAAAATTAGTTATTCATAAATTATATACCCCAAAACCAATTTTAATTACCAAGAAAGAAAGCTTAGGAGTTGACTCTGTTGATGGAACTTTACCAAGACAAGCAGGAGATCGTCTAGCAGCAAGTTATGTCAATTATCTAACGGGAAATGGATTTGTTGCTTTACCAATCTTTGGCGATCCAAATGACGAAAAAGCCATTAAGTTACTAAGCAAACTATATCCTGACCGTAAGATTGAACCAATTTATGCTAGAGAGATATTACTTGGTGGAGGAAACATTCATTGTATAACTCAACAAGTACCGGCAAGAAGACATGAGTAGAATTGTAATTGCTTTTGGCGGTAATGCTTTAGGAAACGATCCTAAAGAACAACAAAAATTAATTAAAAGAGCCGTTAAAAATATTGTTCCATTAATTAAAAAAGGCCATGAAGTAATAATTGGTCATGGTAATGGACCACAAGTTGGAATTATTAATCTAGCTTTTGAAGACAGTTATGAAAATGAGAATATTCCTTATATGCCACTTCCAGAATGTACGGCAATGAGTCAAGGTTATATTGGTTATCATTTACAAAAAGGGATTAGGGAAGCCTTAAGACAAGAGAAAATTAAAAAGAAGATTGTTACTATCATTACCCAAGTAGTGGTTGATAGAAAAGATCCTTCCTTTAAAAATCCAACGAAACCAATCGGACCATTTTATAGCAAAAAAACGGCTGAAAAACTAATGTCTTTGACTGGTGAAACATATATCGAGGATGCCGGAAGAGGATACCGCAAAGTGGTAGCTAGTCCTAAACCTATCGATATTGTGGAAATTCAAACTATTAAAGACTTATTAGAAACGGGTCATATTGTTATTGCTGGTGGTGGTGGAGGTATTCCCGTATCTTCAGATAGTTTTAAAGGAATGCCTGCTGTCATTGATAAAGACTTATTGTGTTCTTTGATGGCCAGTAAATTAAAAGCTGATAAATTAATTATTTTAACTAATGTTAAGCAAGCGCAAATTAATTATAATACGAAAGATGCTCAAAATATTGGCGTAGCGACTGTAGCGCAAATGAAAAAATATATTAACGAAAAACAATTTGCTAAAGGAAGCATGCTACCTAAAGTTCAAGCTGCAATTAATTTTGTGGAAGCAACGGGAAATACTGCTATTATTACGGCTTTAAATAATCTTGAGGGAGCATTGCAAGGTCAATCAGCGACCATTATTAAAAAATAGAAGATATGTATGAAACATATCTTTTTTTATTTATTATTGTTGCACTATCATCAAATAGATTCACATAATCGCCAATGTTACCAATGAAGGCACCAGATAATGCTGCAAAATCAATACTATAGTTGATATTAATATCTTCTTGATTAATACCAGCATTTTTAAGAGCGTTAAGAAAATTTAGCGCAGGCATTCCGCCTTGTCGACCAACAATTATTTCTTTGCCAATTAAACTATTAAGAGTAAAATTATCTTCTTTTTCCCTTGATAGTATAAATTGACCATCTCTTTTTGTAAGTCCACTGAATATTTGTAAATAATCTTTTTCACCGTTTTTGTATACGTAGATAGCACTTTCAGCTCCCGCAAAACCGATTTGCACATCTCCTGATAAAACAGCCGCCGATACCTTGTCGGCACCACTTATTAGATTAAGACGAATTTTAAGATTATTATCTTGAAAGTATCCTTTTTCTATCGCAACATACAGTGGAGTATAAAATACAGAATGGGTTACTTCCCCAACAGTTATTTTGGTTTCCTTCTTTTCAACTTTTTGACGTTTAAAAGGAAGAGATATAAAGATTATCAATACAATCAGAATTATTAATAATTTAAAAAAAATTTTTTTTCTCATATAAACACCTTTCAGATTAGTATATTCAGTTCTTTTTTTGATGATTAGTTCATATGACTTAAGTAGATTTCGTATTTACAACATAGTCATAGTAGTGATATAATTATTTCATAATAAAGGGTGATTGCAGATGAAAGTATTGAATGCAGAAATGACGAGTTTACTAGACAAATTATACAATCTTCGGGGTAAGGATAGTATAGTTCTTCTTTCAATGGAAAAAGAAAGAGAAGAAGCAGTAGAAACTAAGAATCGGACGAGTGTTTTAAAATCTGAATTGCAATCTAAAATTAATAGTTTAGCTTCTGAAGAAAGTGTTCTTGCCGACGAAGGCGCTAAGTTACAAATGGCCTTAAGTACTATCAACAAAGAACAATTTGCTAATGTCATTAGTCATTTAAATATTGACTTTGATCCAGAAGACCTTCGTAAAAAAGTTGATGAAAGATTACCTGAAACTTTAGATAAAGTAGCTAGAGAGAAAAAAGGTGCTGGTGAAGAACTTGTTAAAGTTGAAGATGAAATGAATGAGGCAATTACCAAAATCGAAGAATTGGGTATTCGCCGCGATGAAGCTATTTCTAATCAAGAAAGATTAAATAAATATATTGAATTAGCACTAAATTCTAACATTAATATTACTCGTGATGAATTAACATCATTACTTGCTAAATTTGATTTTTCTGAAGAAGAGCAAAGAGAAGCTGCGAAATTACTAATGTTCCCTGAAGATGGGTTATTTGAGTATGATAGTAATTATAGTCAAAAAAGTGAAACAACAAGACAAGTAAATGACTTTGCTAATGAGTTGAGAGAACAAACAAGGAGTTCTCGCAAAATGAATGAAACTAAAGAAGAGGAAAGCAAACCGTTAATTCAAGAATCAAACGAAGAACCTCTTAAAGTCGATGAAGAAGTATCAATGATTAGTGTTCCTACTATTCCTGTTGAAAATGAGCCAAAAACTAGTAAAGATGAGTTGTTAGATTTCTTACGCAGCAATTCTTTTGATGAATTAGACTTTACAACTAGTGACATGCAAAAGATGCTTGATAATTTTGATCGTGATGTATTTACAAGTAATATTCGAAGATTAGCTGATTATGGTATATCTAAGGATATTTTCAATGATAATATTGAATTAATGTATGATAAAGAACTTGGTCAAAAAATAGATAGACTAATTAATATTGGTAAGACACCTCAAGATATGTATTTAAACCCAAGTGTTTTAATAAAATATAATTTAGTAGAATTAAATGATGCTATTAAAGTATTAACTGATAGTGGGTTAGATCCTAAAAACGTTCCTTTAATGGCATATTAGAAAGGATTTTATGGAAAGCATTGCTGATAAATTAAAACTTCTTAATTGCCCAGAAGATATGTATCCGATTGCTTATAAGCATATCGTTTCATTGAATCTTATTAGCATTGAAGAATTAGAGAAGATTTTAAGATTATTGCTTACAAAAAAAATAATTGTTCCTCGTAACGGTAAGATTCTGGTTGAACCTGCCGATTTTTGCGTTTTAGCAAGTGGCTATGATGTAATTAATGAACGTATCAATGATATGGAGAACATTGCTCATGAATTAGATGCTTATCGTGAAAGACTTATAAGAATGAATTCCAAATCAGCAATCAGTAATCTACTAGCTATGAAAGGAATGTCAGAACCATATAAAACGCCTGAGGGTAAATACTCCAAAGTACCTTTCAGTATTCGCAGATTTACTGGCAAATATGGTGGCATTGAAATGGCTAAAAAAAATCTAAAGGAAATTAGTGGTAAAGAAAAAAAGAAAGCAAAGGTAGAACCTCCAAAAGTTGAAGAACCTAAGATAGAAACCATTAATGTGGAACCTCCTAAGATTGATGAGCCAAAAGCAGAATCTGCTAAGAAAGTTGAGAGTGCATCAAAGAATTCTAAGGTTAATGTATTTGAACAAATACTTCAAAGTCCACAAGTTCAAGCATTAAATGATGAAACATTTGATAGATTCGAGCGTTTAACTGATAGCACTCGTCGAATTCTATACTCCGTATATGGTGTTGATGAATTAAATGACATAATAACTGACAATATCATAAAGTTAGTTACAAGTGATTTACTACCAACTGATCAAGATAATCTTGATGCGAGTATTATATTTGCGGCTATTACTTTTGGTAAAAATATTTCCGAAGAAGAAAAAGTCCAAATTAAAAAGTATATTGATGAAGAAATGCAATTTGCTAACAACATGAATGTTGAATTAGGGAGGGCAGCATGAAGTATTTAGAAGAATTAAATTTTAGCCCTGATGTAATTGCAGAAATTCTTGATAATACTCCCGATAAAATACTATCTTTACTTGAGAAACAAGAAAAACTGGTATCAGAAAATATTGGTTATCTTCGTGACTTAGGAGTAAAAAATTATCAAGAGATATTCATTAGATATTATGATATGTTTTTACTTGATAACAGTAATTTTAAAGAAATATTTGAGAAATATGATCGTGATGATTTAATTGCCAAATTAGAAAAAAACATTAATATTGTTGAGTATTTATAAAAAAGGAATGACTATTGAAATCATTCCTTTTTTTAATCATTATTTAATCGATAAAGGTTGATTGATGGTTCATTAAAAATACGTACATTAAGTGAACCATTACCAATACCATTAGATACAAACAATTGGGTATCACCAATTTCATAATAGCGATTAGAATATTTTTTGGCACCAGATTCTTTGATTAAAGCACCCCAAAATGGTAGTTGAATTTGACCTCCAAGTCCATGACCAGCCAGTACTAAGGAAGAGATATAGTTAGTCATCTTGTCAATATCATCAGGTTTATGAATTAAGCAAATGGTATAGGTTTCTGGCGGTTCTTCATAACTACAATAATTTGATATGATAATTGGCGTAACATCATTATTAAATATTTTTATTTCTTCGTTTAAAATCATAAATCCAGTAGTCTCAAGTATTTCCTGACTTGTTTGATTATCTTTGTCACCTAAAATAGCAAATTTTCCTAATTTGCTTTGTATTTTTTTTAAGGAATTTAATAATGCTGTTTTATTTTTAGTCGTTAGTTTTCCATCAATTAAATCACCAGTAAAAAAGACTAGATCTGGATTTTGTTCATTAATAATATCAACTAATTTGTCCAGTATTTTAGGACTATCATTGGCATATTTTAAATCAGAAAAATGAATTATCTTGCTTCCATCAAAGCCTCTTGGAATTAATTCACTTGATAAGGAGTATTCGTTAATGGTAATTATTTTGGGGGCAATACCAAAAGAGTAACCAAAAAATGCAATCAATAAAAGAAGGATGATAAGTAAAAATTTTTTCATTATTTGTTGTCCTTTCTATTAAAATTGTATCAAATTTTTGCATAGTATTTAAAAAAATATTTCATATAAATATTTTTTTTACGTATAGTTGCTTTTTTATTGAAAAAAGTCTTGCGGTATGATATCATTTTTAATAGTAGAGAAGGTATGATTATATGAAAAGAAACTTGAAATTGTTAATCCTATTACTTTTATTATTCGCATATCGTGATGCCAATGCTGCTAGTGCCTGTTCATATAAAGAACAAGCTGATTTAAATAGTGAAGCAGCAAAAATAAAAGTAAAATATGAAGGAAAAGTAGGCGAACTTGAACGAAGCACTTATACATGCGAAGGTGGTGGCGAAGACTGCGTTGCAACCTACAATTATTTCACTATTACAATATTAAATATGAGTGAAAATTTTTATATTGATGTAAGCAATAATGTAACAAGAGACCGTGCTACCTATTATTATAGTGATGTTAAAGATGGCGTTATAACGTTTGACTATGATAAGGCAGAATCAATTACCAATTTTACTTTTAAAGTATATTCATCTGCCAAAACAAATTGTTCTGGTGAGAATTATCGTGTGATTTATTTTACAACACCAAAAGTAAATCCATACTATGATTACTTGTTGTGTGACAATAATCCAGAATATTATCTATGCCAAAAGTACATAACTACGGAAGAAGTTAGTTTTGAACAATTTCAATCACAAGTACTATCGTATGAAAAACAAAAAAATGGTGGTGCATCAAACAATGAACATCGTGGTTTTCTGGAAAAAATATACGATTTCATAGATGATCATAAACCTTTATTAATTATAACAACATTATTAATTGTTGGCGGGGTTGCTACAGTTGTGATTGTTAAGAAAAGGAAAGAATCATTATGAGAAGAATAAGTAAAAAAATATTAATTGCACTTTTTGTTAGTTTATTATTTATCACAAACGTTCGTGCTTTTGAGGTCGGAGAAATTTATACTCTAACTGATTCAGGTGACTATGTAAACAACATTACATTTAATACGGGTGACACATATACAACCAATAGATACTTCATCAACAAGGTTGGTGGGTCGTTAGCAGCCTTTTGTATTGACCCGGGTTTCTCAACACCAACGTCTTATAGGGTAAAAAGACTTTTAGTTAGTGATTCAAATAAGTCAATTAAACCTCAAGATTATGGTATTTTACACATTTTAAGTAGTGGTGGCGCTAATAGCCATACCGCTACTGATTACGGTATTAAGACTCACGCAATGCGTCTTTATGCTGATGCGGTATTAGGTTGGGGAAGAATGCCTCAACGGGCATATTTCATAAATGATGCTTCATATAACAAATATGTTAATATTGTCAAAAGTTACGCTACTACAGCATATAAATATATTACTGAAAATGGTTTAGAATCTAAGTATACACAATTAACTGGCCATGGTGCGTCATATATTCTTTCCCAATATGGTATTAGTTCGCCTGACATATACTACGCAAATGAAGGAGATATTACTCCAGCACTAACATTGGTTGGCGAGGCATTACAAGCAGCGATAGATTATAAAAATGGTGACATCAAATTAACCGAATTAGGTGCTGTTGAATCTGCGGTCATTAACGGCGAAGGTGATAAAAAAGTTGTCGTAATTGCCTTTACAGTTAAGAACTTCCCAGCATTTGATTTACTTAATCATGTTACAGCAAGCTGTTCTGGTAGCGATTGTAACAGCACTAATGTTGTAAAATTAGGCTTTGCTGATACTTTCTCAAGTAATTGGGAAGATTATGATTTTTCACCAACACAGCTTGTTGGGGCAATTGATACAAGTAAAACGGTTTATGCAGCATACGAAGTTGACGCTAGGTTTGTAACCGCCGCTGATGGAACTAAAACATCAAATGCTGTAGTTAACATTACCTATAAAGTTCCAGATGCCGCTATAACGCCGGGGACTAAAGTATTAAGTGGTGCGATTTTAGAGGCTGCCTATAATAATGTTAATAGTACGCAAAGATTTGCTGTTTATGAAGTTAAAGGATCTTTAGAAACCTCAGTTAGCGTATCATTAAAAGATGCTATTGATGGTCCTAGAGATGAACCATGTGAACCAGATACTGATGTTCCGGCAATTTGTTCTGATGATGCTGAAATTGATGTTGCTAGTAATACAGTTAAGTATTCATATAAAGAAGGCGTAAAAGATGATGAATTACAAATTCTTAGATGTGTTATAGATCCAGAAAAAGATTACGCTGACAATCCTATTCAATTGATTGATTCAGAATATTCATCACTTGTAGGTGACAACCCATATTGTGCAGTTTATTGTAAGGAAGACTATGAATTTACTCTTCCATATAAGCAATATGTTGATAACGGAAGATATTTTAAAGTTAATATGAGTATCAAAGGTCAACAAGATTGTTACTCATCAAAAGTTAATAAAGAAAAATTTGACCAAGATATGGTTGAAGCTCAAAAGAAAATTGTTGAGGCATATAACAAATGGCTTAAGAATAGAGAGTTATCTAATGTTAATATGTATGACAACACAGTTTGGGAATATGTAAGAACAGATTACTGCTATGCAACGACATGTAGAGAATATCCACTTTATGATCCATATCCATATATAACTGATTACGAATGTGGTATGAATTACTACTACGATAATCCAGAATCGGTAGATATTTATAGGATTAATCTAAAAGGTGATTATTACACAGTCGATGATGATGGAAATGTTTCTACAACGACTAGACCAGATGATGCTACAACATTCGGTTATGTTAGATCTAACAATTGGGGAAGTTGTAGTTATAATTCATGGCATTTATGCGAAAATGAGACATATTCATGTGATATTGTGACTGCAGAGGAAGATTATGAAAATAATTACAAAGCAGCATACGAAACTAGGGCAACTAATGCATATGATGAATTAAAAGCTGCGGTTAGAGAATTAAAAATAAAAATTGACCAATATAATGGATGTATGGGTGACCATAATAGCCATGAAATATATTCTGACTCTTATGATGAATCTAACCATTTCTGGGACATGATTTTAGACTTTGAACCAGAAGTAAAATATAGTTATAATGAACCAGAGCCTGATAATATTAGTGTTCCAAAATGGATTGACGAAGTAAGAAGTAAATCTTGTAACGGTGGTACTAGTTGTGATGTAATGCAAGTTGTTACTGAAGAAGTACAAGCTGAAAAATGTCGTGCCGGAAGCACAAACTGTGTGGAAACTACCACTGTTGAATTATTAAATGGTGATGAAGCTAACGTTACAGAATATTGTAAAGATGGCGATTTAGATACTAAGACTTATAAATGTAGTAATCCATTAGATACAGTAACATACACTGTAGAATGGTACTTTAGTTGTGAAGAGGATGACTTAGGTAATGTATCATGCGGTGAAAAGCCTTATCAAATAACTAATTTATCTTACGTTCACAAAGTTGCCGTTGCTTCTGGTGATTATGATACTGCTAGAGTATTCTATTCACACCATACTGATGGAGCAGTTGAAATCTATGGATTGGATGAAACAGCACCTGATCATAATTACGATCAAGTAAAAGGGTTACCAGTTAGTATTAATACACCACAAGGAACATATTTCTATATTCTATCAATAGATAAGATTGGAAAGTTCTTCTCTGAAGGCTATAAACTTGGAAGAATATACGGTACAAGTGGATCGGCTGTTGTTCAAAAAGTCCATGAAGAAGAAGGGGCTCCAACAACAACCAGCAACGGAGATTCTTTAGATAATAATGCATATGCATGTACATATGTCGTATCTGAAAATACATGTACGGATAATTCAGGAAATGTTCATGATTTAACGGTTGAATGTATGCCACTTGAAACCGTAAATGAATGTAAAGCTCGTGTTTGTCCAGGACCTGGTTCTGGCGGACCAAAATATTGTGTAAAAGAAGCAGAAGCTTACTATGCATGTGATGGTCAAAACTATGATCCTGATTCATGTGATTTATATTCATCTAGTGAAGAAGTACTAAATTTAGTTTGTGGTAATCCAAGTGGTTTGAATGCTGACGGTTCAATCTGTGAATATAACTATAATTGTAAGTGTCCAAATTGTACGGTATTCTGTATTAACTGTATAATTAACTTTGAACCAGAATCAGAAACAGAAACTAAGGTTCAATTTATGCTTAATTTCAATGCAATAACCCCAGCAAGAGTTAATATCAATGATCGACAAATGGGTTACAACTGGGATGTTAATAATGCTGCTAATGTACTTGTAGCACGTAAAGCAGCTAATACAATTTCAGAGATTGAAGCAAGGGCTAATATAGCCAATGTTGAAGGATTAACACCTACGGAATTACGTGACGTTGAAAGTTATGATTTCAAAGTTACATTAACACCTGCAGTTGCAAGAAGAGTTCGAGAATATAATCGTGAGCAATCATCAAATAATAGAGGTAGTTATAATAACGAAACACTTGAGTGCTATGATTACGAAATAGTTGGAAAATATGGTAATTTAACTTCTTGCGAGAGTGCTGGATACACATGGAAAAACAATCAATGTGTAATGCAAAATATTTTCTGTTATAGTTCATTCATTGATGAATTAATTGGTTGGGGAGCCGTTGATAGTGAGGTAGTTGCAAGAAGAAATAGTGCTCGAACAAGTGCAGCATTTAACTATTACAGTTTATCATCTAGACTACCACACCAAGAAACAGAAATAGTTACAAATGATTACTGGACAATTTATATTTACAACGCATTGGATGTTAACAATGATGGTGTTCCAGACATTGGACCATCATGGAAATAATATGGAGGTGAAATAATGAAGGAAGCTTATTGGGGATACTGGTTAATAGTATTAGGAATATTTATTATAGTTGTTCTGTTATTAATTCAAAATTTCACCTCAACTAACACCCAAGATTTTTATCTCGTAAAGGAAATAACTGAGGCTGCGATGGAAGATGCTGTAGATATAGGTTATTACCGTGAATACGGTGAGCCTAAGATAAATAAAGAAAAGTTCTATGAATCATTTATCAGAAGGTTTGCTGAAGAAGCGTCTCTATCTACAGTATACGATATCGAGTTTACAGAAATATATGAAGCACCACCAAAGGTTGGTGTTAAAGTATCAAGTAGTTCTAATTCATTTAGTGTATTTGGTAATTCTGACTCATTTGATATAGTTAACAAGATTGATGCTATTTTAGAAGCTTCAACGGTAGATGTTGTCTCTAAGTCAACAGTAACATCAAGTAAAGTTGTGTCAGGTAGTTATACTGATTACAATAGTTTAATATCAGATGATGGAGCTAAATTAGCGGAGTTTGGTTCTCGAGTTTGTGTAACTTATATTTTAGGAACCGAATATCAATTCAAGGTCTACAGATGTGGTATTCCAACAAGTGAAGGCGTATCAGTAAGACGTTTCGATGCTTCGAAGGAATATTGTGTTGCCTATGATATAACAGATAATACACAAGTAATCGAAGGCGAATATGCAATGTTTAAAGACTTACTAGATAATGGTAGATGCTATTAAAGAAGGAGGATAAAATGGGAAGTTTAATTAATACGTTTAAAAGATTTGTAGCGAATAAAAATACGGTTACTATTTTAGGTGTTATTGCTGGTGTTTTGGTATTATGGGGATTCTATAATTACCGTGTTGGTACAGCAATATCTCCAACTAAGGTACCATATGCTCTAAATGCTATTGGTGCTACAGAACAAATAAAGGAAGAGGATATTGGCTGGATTGAGGTTAATAGTAAATTTCTAAGCAAAGTTGATATTATCAGAGATAAAAACCAAATTGTTGGTAAATATGTTACAACGGGAACATCAATTCCCGTTGGCGGATTATTTTATAAAAGCCAAGTTGTAAAAAAGGAAGAACTACCAAATACTATTTTTGATAATATTCCTGACGGACATACTATTTCAGGAATAAAGGTAGATATTCATACCACTTATGGAAACTCAATCTATCCTGGTGATATTATCGACTTATATTTAAAAGCAGTAGATGATAATAATAAAATTCTATTTGGTAAATTCGTTGAAAAAATTACAGTATTAGATGTTAGAGATGGAACTGGTAGACCAGTATTTGATTCTCAACCACCTCGTACACCTGCAGAATTATTGTTCGCTGTACCTGATGATATGTACGAATTATTGTCAAAGGCAACTTTCATTAATAATATTACAATTGTTCCGGTACCAAGAAACAAGAATTACTCAAAATTACCTGGTGAAATTAAGACATATGAATACTTGAAGAACTTTATTCTTGCTAAGTCTGCTGAAATACCAGAAGAGTAAAAATCAAAAGAAATAAAAAAATAATAAGGAGTGACTCAGCGTGAAAGATGCTATATTTTCACAATTAGATTTTGGACCATTATCTGAATTCTTAAATGATGATAATGTAACCGACGTATCTTATTCCAATGGCGGTCAAATATGGCTAAAAACATTGGATAAAGGTATATATAGTGTTGAAAGACCCGCAATTAATAATGCTTTAATGGAAAAATTAGCATTTCAATGTTCTAACGTAATGGGTGTAACATTTAATATGGCGCACCCATTCCTCGACGCCGAGGGAGCAGAACTACGTTTGAACTTTGTTCATGAGTCAATTGCTACGAATGGTATCGCTTGCGTTTTGAGAAAAACTCCTGCTAAAATAAGATTAAATAAAGCTAAATTATTAGATGAAAAATATGTTACTGAAAATTTACATGATTTTTTAATAGCCTGTGTTAAAGCTCACTGCAATATCATTGTTAGTGGAGAAACTGGTTCAGGTAAAACCGAACTTGTTAAGTATTTAGCTTCAAATACAGAGAATAATGAAAAAATCATAACGATTGAGGATACACTAGAACTTCACTTAGATCGTATATTTCCACACCGTGATATTGTTGCTATGAAAACAAATAACATTGCTTCTTATTCAGATGTATTGGTAACTTGTATGCGGCAAAATCCAAAGTGGATACTACTATCCGAGGTTCGTTCTGCTGAAGCAGTTACAGCCGTTCGAAATTCAATTTCTTCAGGACACAACATTATATCAACAATTCACTCCGATAAAGCTCAAAATATACCAATGCGTCTTTACTCCTTATTGGAGGGTAGTCAAGATATTGACCAGTTTTTAAAATCAATTCACAGATATGTGCAAATTGGTGTTCATGTTAAAGGGTATATGAGCGCGGAACTTCAAAGATTTCAAAGAGAAATAGTAGAAGTGTGTGAATTCTATGTTGATGATCAAAATGTTGCTCGATCAAATATTATCTATCAAAAAGGGTTGGACGGTACGGTATCGTTTAAAAATCCAACCAAGTATTTAAGAGATTACTTTGGTGCCCAAGGTAAAATTCTTAAAGCAGATTATTTTGTTGAGGAAGATACACCTGAAGGGAATAAGACAAATAGTGAAGTTAGTATTGATTCACTATAGAAAGGGAAGAATATGGAACTAATAATATTACTAGTAATAGGGGTTTTCATTGTATTATATCGGCAAAATCCCGGTGAAAATGTTTATAAATTTTTTGTTCATAATGTTACGAATACATATGATAAATATGCACCATATTCTTTTAAGACTGTTAGGGAAAAAGCAAAAGAGTTAGGACAAGAATATTCAGCAAGACAATACATGTCACAAGTTATCTTATTTGCCGGTTTTTCTGGCGTAATTGGTTATTTGTATTTCTATAGTATTATTTGGGCTGTTTTATATGGCCTAGCTGCTGTTACTTTTGTACCTTACTTAGCATATTTAAGATGTCAAAGAGTGTATTCAGAATTTATTTTTGAACAAATTCAAACTTATTGTACCAATGTCATTATGGAATTTAACACGACACAAAGTTTTGTTAAATCCCTTGAAGGTGTTCGTGATTCAGGAATTATAGATGATCCCGTATTATCGGATATTGCTAAGATGATTGATATGTCATATCAAAATGGTACAATAGATGAATCGATAGAGTATTTTAATAATAAATATCCATATTATATGGTTAAAAATATGCATCAACTTTTCTACCAAATTACAAAAGAAGGTGCCAGAGATGCTGGACAATCTCTTGAAAACATGTCAATGGATATCGATGCCCTAGTTGAGGGCGTATATCGTGACCAAATGGATCGTCGTGATTTCCATACGCGGTTCTTAGCATTTGGTTTTGCATTGTTTTTCTTAATTCTAGCATTACAGTACATGTTAACAATTGATACGTACCTAGAATTAATTGAAATGTGGTATGTACAGATACTGTTACACTTAATAATCCTTATAAATGCTTTCTTTCTTTTAAAAGGAGAAAAGTATTATAACGGTGATGTGGGGGTAGAATAGTATGTATATAGAAATAGCAATTATTGCCGTTATCATTTTTGTCATCATGTTTTCAACAGGACAGATATCATTTAATCAATTGATATCCGATAACGAAGCAGTATTTAGAAAATTAAAAGAAGAGGATTGGGATTTCTACGTTAAAGCAAAATATGGTAATATGGTAAATCCCGATATTCTTTTTAACAAGCGGGTACGAAATGGCGTAATAACAATTATTATGTTAGTGTTCGCTTTTATTGCCAATTTATCTGCCTTAACAATAGTTGTAGCTATTGCGGGTGGATTTGGAGTATTCAAATTTAGTTACATTGATATCAAAGGCTACTATAAAAAGCATATTAATGAAATTGATGCCATGCTACCGCACTACTTAAAAAGTATTGAAATTTTAATTCAACACTATACAGTTCCAGTAGCAATAGGTAAATCAATGGCTGATGCACCTGGCATATTTAAAGATGGATTACAAGATTTAATTAATGCAATTAATTCCGGTGATGATACCATTAAGCCATACATGGAATTTGCCAAACTGTATCCAGTTCGTGATAGTATGCGAATGATGAGATTATTATATCGTTTAAGTATTGGCCGTCAAGATCGAAAACAAGAACAATTATTAGCTTTTTCAAGAACGATTTCCAATCTTCAACAAAAAGCTCGTGAGACTAAATATAAAAATCGTTTGGAAAAAATGCAAGGTATGACTATGAAAATGCTTGTGTCTACAGGTATTGGTGTCATGATACTATTAATTCTTGCTGTTTTACAAATGATTGACCTATAATCTATTGATTATAAAAAAAAAATTTGTTATAATGAAATCAATAATATAAGGAGGAGATAAATAAATGAAAGAAGCTACAGGTGAATTATCTACAACAATGATTGCAGTTGTTGCAATTGCAGCAGTACTTACAATCTTTACAGTTGTATTGTTACCATATTTGAGAACAAGTTTGAACTCAAGAATGCATTGCGCTGATGCAACTTGTCCTGTTGATTGTGCCACAGCTACTTGTGTATGTGAATACATTAACGAAAGTGGATCAGCAGCAACAGTAACATGTAACAATCCAAATCATGGTATAACTGATTAAGCATTTTATTTGATATAGGAAAGGATAAAATATGAAAGAGGCGACAGGGGAATTAGCAAATTTATTGGTTGTAACAGTAAGCGTGGCTATTCTAGTCGCCTTTTTTTACTTTACGATATGGCCAATTATTGATAACAATTTTAAACAACAAACTTCTTGTGATAAAGCAGTTTGCGAAGGTGCAGATACCGACAAAGATGGATATGTAAATTGTATTTTAGATGGTAGAACATTTAAATGTAGATATAAGGGGTAGTGTATGAAAGAAAGTATTGGAAGTACTCAACTTTTTATTATAGTTGTAACATTGGTTATTCTCTTTTCGGGAATTATGGCCCTAGCAATCAATCGAGCCAATTCTTTTGCTGTTAAAGATAAATTAGTTAATGTTATTGAAAAACATGGCGGTTTTGATATGAATGCTGAGATTATTGGTGGCTCTACAGATGATGCTTTACAAGAAATTGTTGATTCGCTTCAAGAGGTTTCATATCGTCAAGAAGGTCAATGTCCCAAACCGACTGCTGGAGACAATTATACGGTAGTTGGTTATGAACGTAACGGAACTAAGACTATGGGCAACGACGATTCGGCTTTTTGTATTCTTCGTTATCCTGGTAAAAATACAAATGGGACAATCAATGTTTTTTATTATAAAGTAGTAGTATTTTATCATCTTGATTTACCAGTTGTTCGTGGCTTGTTCAACTTTAGAGTTATGGGAGAAACCAAACCATTATATAAATAGAAAGGGTTAATAATAACATGAATGTAATTGTTTCAAATAAATATCAAACATTATTATCCAATCTTAACATTGATGTTATAAAGAATATCAATGGAGTTTTTACAGTTGATGATTTAGCTGTTCAATTTAAAAATTTTTTCTTTAATAAAATGATTTTAGATATTACGGCTCTTGATAATTATGAAGACGTTAATACTATTCAAAAATTATCTGTAGCGCTTGATATGAATAAAGTAATATTATTACTTGATGACTCACCAAAAGTTAATTCAGCTGTGTATTTGTCCCAACTTGTTTCGATGGGAATTTATAATTTTACTAAAAATGTTGATGCCATTACTTTTTTAATGGATAATCCAAATACGTATAAAGATGTCGCGAGTTTTCATCAATTAAATCTTAATCCAGAAGATAATAAGCTTAATGATGGAAGAGTGGATAATAATGACTTTATAGGTCAAAGAATATTAGGAGTTAAAAATGTTACGCCACATGCAGGTGCCACAACGTTAACTTACTTGTTAAAACGACATCTGGAAGCATTATATAAAGTAAAGGCAGTTGAAATAGAAAAACATGATTTTATGTTTTTTAATGATGACACATTAGACTCTGTTAATAGTTTTGAAATTCAAAATTATTTAAATCGTAATAATGATATGGAAGTATTATTAGTAGATATTGGTGAGAATGATGTAGAACAATTTTGTACAGATATGATTTATCTAATTGAACCCGGCTTAGTTCAGTTAAATAGACTTGTTCGGGAGGATAATCGTATATTTGATACTTTAAAAGGGAAAAAGATTGTCTTAAATCGAAGTGTCTTATCCCAAAATGATGTATATGATTTTGAAAAAGAATCGCGAAGTAAGGTATTTTATAACTTACCGAACGTTGATGATAAAGATGATGATATAAAGGAAATAAAGTCCTTATTGCTAGATCTTGGCTTTACAAGATTCAATGATGACAATAAAAAAGGCTTTAGTTTGTTTCATTAAAAATACGTTCAATCACTTGACAAATAATGAATTATTATATAAACTAATTGTAGAAAAAGGAGTGTTATTATGGGAAATGTTGGAAATGCAAATGGTTTTTGTTATCAAACTTCAGGAATATGGCAATTTGCTGGCTATGGAGTAATGATTTTTAAAATTGTAATACCTGTTATTTTAATTATTCTTGGTATTGTTGCTTTAGGCAAAGCTGTTATTTCAAATGATGAAAAAGATATTAAAACAGCTATTAACTCTATGATTAAAAAATTTATTGCTGCTGTTGTAATCTTCTTTGTACCTAGCATTGTATCCGCATTATTTAGTGCAATTGGTAGTTTTAGTGATGTTAAAGAGGATTATGAAGTTTGTGTTAAGTGTATAACTGGTCCAAACAAGCAAACATGTAAGAATGCTGTTACGAATAGCCAAAAATAACTATTAATACTAGTTATTTTTTTTTTGTTGTGGTATAATGTTATCTTGCAAACGGAGATGATTATATGGAACTATTTGGTACAGAAGCTGGTTTTTGTTCTCAAACTGCAGGCTTATGGCAACTTGTAGGTTATTTGTTTATGATTTTTAAAATTGTCATCCCAATCTCTCTTATTGTTACAGGAATATTAACACTTGGAAAGGCAGTTATTTCCAATGATGAAAAAGAGAATAAAAAGGGTTATTCAACTTTATTGAAAAGTATTATTACAGCTGTAGTTATCTTCTTTATACCTTCAATTGTGACAGCTTTATTTGGAGTTGTTGATGGTTTTAATGAACTTCGACCAGATTATGATGTATGTAAAAGATGTATGACTAATCCAAAGAGTGACTATTGTACTTCAAAAGTAATTGCACTTCAGAATTATGATGAATAATAAAAACTCGCTTTAAAGCGAGTTTTTTTTTTTGTTATTTGTTTTTACAATAGCCAAGAAAGAATATATACTTTGATAATAAAGAACGCACCAATTAATAAGACAATGCCAAATAGTGGATATACAATTATTTTTCTTTCAAGTAAGTGTAGATATTTATTTAATAGTAAACTAACTAATAGGGCAATGATGCAAGCAATACAAGTAGTAAGTCCTTCCTTTAGCATTTTGGGAATAAATACTAACTTAACAGTATTATGACCTTGATCAATTTTTATAGACATTAGATCATATATATTCTTTTCAATTGGTACTTCTTTCCCATTGACATATGCTTTAAAACCATCATCATAGAACTTAGGTATTAGCAAGTGAGAATGATTTGTATTAGTAAAATCATAAGATATAGTATTGCTACTGGTAGTTATTATTGTTTGGGGATTATCTATAGTATTATATAGGGCAATAAAGTCGTTGATATCAATGTAGCCTAAACTTACATTATTAAATGATGATTGAGATAAATCAATAACTTTTTCTTCTTCGACATAAAAGATTACCTTACACTTGCTATAAGTACCATAAAAATAAACGACATTACTAGTAGTATTTAAACCAAATTTAATTGTATCATTTTCAATGTCAAGGTCGCAATCTATATAGTATAAACGGTTAGGAAGAGCAGTAAATTCGTTGTCATGTATTTCAACATTGTGCATAATATCTTGCTCGGAATTAAATACCGCTTTGGCAATATTATTTGTATTTGTGATAACATCATTTTTATCATTGTAACTATTTCCATCATATAATATTACATTTAAATTATAATTGGCTTCATAAAGATTAGTTTGTTGATAACTATTTTTTAATGTGTATAACTCAGGATTAAGGTGCTTGTAAGATAAAAAGTATTTATTTTGTAAAAGTAAATCAATTATTAAATTACCACCTGAATTATAAATCAAAGTGTTTTTAGTAATAAGATCAAAGTTCTTTAGCATGACAAATGCGTCATTATTTAAGATATGAATTCTATTTTGATATGAAGGAACTTCCACGATGTATGGAAAGTTGATATTTAAATTAGCATCAGAATCAACATAGTTATAGTTTTTATCTGTTAGATTTAAATTGTCTTTCAATTCTTGAACATGCAAGGACTTTGAAGGATAACTGCGCATGAATAATGATTCATAGGTTAAACTAGATGTGCAAGTCCAAATTAATATAAAAATTGCAAAAAACTTTTTATTTGTCTTAAATAAGAAATAACTGACCGCTAGGCTTATTATTAACAAAGAAGTCATAGCAACGAATTGGCTATATTCTTGAAGACTATAAACATAAACTATTGATAATATATCTTTTCGATAGAGCATGGCACTGATAATAAAAATTATATAAAGAACAATGGTTAATGTATTTGTTTTAGAAGTTTTATTTTCATTATACTCATAATTATTGTTAAGATAAAAACCAGTTATTAATAAAAGAATTAGTGAAGGAATAAAAGCATATCTAAATGGAAATCCTTGATATGAACCAACGTGCCACAAAAGATTTATTTTTTCTATTACAATACCCAATAATAAGTAGATTACTAATAGAATAAAGAATCGATTATAAATTTTGTCTTTTTTAACTTTAATTTGCTTAAAAAAGACAATCATGCATAACGCTAGAGGATATATGTGAAGAACTTTTAAGAAGAATACAAATTGATCATAATTATTAGTTATACCTCCGGTCATTCTAGCTGATGTTAGTGATTGATACACGGCAGGAAGTACTAAAGGACATGAAAGCCCTAAGGATAATAAAGTTAATAGAAATACTTTAATAGCTTTCGTTTTCTTGTCTTTAAGATTTAATAACAATAAACTTAAAATAGTAGTTCCAATTATAAAGAATAAAATTAAATATGACATGTAATAACTTGAAAGTAGGCATAGAGTTAACATTATGAGATACCAGCCCCATTTGCCATCCTTTAAAAGGCGATAAAAGGCAATAACAAATAGTGGAAATATTCCAAATACATCTAGATATAGTAAATTAGACTGATTAAAAAGGGTCCAGCCGGAAAAAGCATACAAAAGTGTTAAAGAACATTTCGTTTTTCCATCTAATTTTTTAAAAAAGTAATTAAACATAAAATATGCACATAACGCTACCTTAACAAATTTAAGCATCATAACAAAAGACATTGCATATGGTATAAAATTTCTTTTAAAAAGACCAATAATCAATGATGAAGGAAAGAAAGGGCTATTTGTAATAATACTCGAAAAGACATTCAGTCCTGATCCTAAATTCCAATCAACAAAAATGCTTCCTTTTCCATGAAGTAAATCCCACAATTTGTAATACACAGGAACATATCCCGAGTCAAAGTCAATCATGCTAAAAGTATTCTTACCAAAGGGATAGATTTTTTGTGTGGCAAAAGCAAAACAAAGAACAAGCACACAAATGACACTCGATAACCAAAACCACTTATCTTTTATTATTTCTTTTATTTTATTCATATATTTACCTTTAAAAAGATTATATCATAGTAAAGTGGAAAGATTATAGTTTTTTTTTCGCCTTTTGTGGTAAAATAACAAAGAAAAAGAAGGGATAACGATGGATAAAATTATTATAAAGGGAGCAAGAGAAAATAACCTAAAAAACATTGATATTGAATTACCAAAGAATAAGCTAATTGTTATGACCGGGGTTTCAGGAAGCGGTAAAAGTAGTTTAGCCTTTGATACTATTTATGCTGAAGGTCAACGAAGATATGTAGAAAGTCTTTCTGCTTATGCTAGACAATTTATTGGTAATGTTGATAAGCCAGATGTCGATTCAATCGAAGGATTATCGCCATCTATTTCTATTGATCAAAAATCTACGAATAAGAATCCTCGTTCAACCGTAGGAACGATTACAGAAATATATGACTATTTAAGATTATTATTTGCTCGTATTGGTGTGCCTTATTGTATTAATCATCATATTCCTATTAAAAGTCAATCTATCGAAGAAATGACTAATAAAATAATGGATAATGATGGTAAAAAAATTATTATTATGGCTCCGGTTGTTCATGGTGAAAAAGGTACTCATAAAGACCAAATTGATGAATATCGTAAAGCAGGCTATTCTAAGATAAGAGTAAATGGTGAATATTATAATATTGATGATGAATTTACTTTAGAAAAAAATAAAAAAGATAATATTGATATTATTATTGATAAATTAACTGTATCTTCAGAGGAAAGAAGTCGTGTTTTTGAGGATATTGAAGCTTCTTGTCATTTAGCTGATGGTAAAGTCCTAATTGCTATTGATGATCAAGAAATAATAATGAGTGAAAAATATGCTTGTGTTAAATGTAATTATTCTATTCCTGAATTAGAACCCCGCATCTTTTCTTTTAATTCACCATACGGTGCTTGCGAAGAATGTAAAGGTATTGGTACCAAACTTCGTATTAGCGAAGATTTAGTTATGCCTGATAAAGATAGATCATTAAACAAAGGAGCACTTTTACCGATTAATGCCGAAAATAACATTTATTCAACAGCTCTTAGAACAGTATGTGAACATTACAATATTGATATGGATATCCCTGTCAAAGATATACCTCGTGAGAAATTAGATATCATTTTTTATGGAACAAAGGAAAAAATAGATTTTAAATACGTTTCTAAAAATGGCAATGTACGTTATGTGAGTGATTATTATGAAGGTATTATTAATATTTTAGAAAGAAGATATCTTGAGACTAGTTCCTCATGGATTAGAGAATGGTTATCTAATTATATGGTTGAAAGTACTTGTGATGTTTGTCATGGCACAAGATTACAAAAGTCTATATTATCTATCTATATTAATGGTAAAAACATATATGATTTAACATGTCTTAATATTAATGAATTAAAGGCTTTTTTAGAAGATTTAAAATTAAGTGATGAAGAAAAAAATATTAGTAGTCTAATTTTAAAAGAAATTATTTCACGTTTAGAGTTCTTAAAAAATGTTGGTTTATCATATTTATCTTTGAATAGAGAGGCTGCTACTTTGTCAGGTGGAGAGGCCCAAAGAATTAGACTTGCTACCCAAATTGGTAGTAAATTATCAGGTGTATTATATGTTCTTGATGAACCATCGATTGGTTTACATCAAAGAGATAATCAAAGATTAATTGATTCATTAAAAGAAATGCGTGACTTAGGAAATACTTTAATTGTTGTTGAACATGATACCGACACCATGTTACAAAGTGATTATCTTGTGGATATTGGTCCTGGTGCTGGTGAAAATGGTGGTAGAGTAGTGGCTTGTGGTACCCCTGAAGAAGTTATGAAAAATAGTGATAGTATTACAGGGCGCTATCTATGCGGTAAAGAAAAAATTGATATTCCTAAAAAAAGACGTAAGGGTAATAAAAAGTATTTAAAAATATATGGCGCTTGTGAAAATAATCTTAATCATATTGATGTTAAGATTCCATTAGGAAAATTAAATGTTATAACCGGTGTTTCAGGAAGTGGAAAATCCACTTTAATTAATGAAATATTATATAAGAATTTACAGATGTCTGTTTATCATTCTAGAGTTGTACCTGGTAAGTGTGAACGTATCGAAGGAATGGAAAATGTTGATAAAGTAGTCATGATTACACAAGATGCCATTGGTCGAACTCCTCGTAGTAATCCTGCCACATATGTTGGCGTTTTTGACGATATTCGCGATATTTTTACGGCTACGAAAGAAGCCAAACTAAAAGGATATGACAAAAGTAAGTTTTCTTTCAATGTAAAAGGTGGCAGATGTGAAGCTTGTTTTGGTGATGGCGTTAAGAAAATTGAGATGCATTTCTTACCAGATGTATATGTTCCATGTGATGTTTGCCATGGTCAAAGATATAATAGAGAAACATTAGAAATTAAATATAAAGGTAAAAATATCTCTGAAGTTTTGGAAATGCGTGTTAGTGAAGCTTTAAAGTTTTTTGAAAATGTCCCTAAAATTTATAATAAATTAAAAGTAATGGATGAAGTAGGGTTATCTTATGTTAAACTTGGTCAAAATGCCACAACTTTATCAGGAGGTGAAGCTGGCAGAGTAAAATTAGCTAAGGAATTACAAAAAAAGGCCACGGGGAAAAGTGTCTTTATTCTTGATGAACCCACAACGGGTCTCCATGTTGATGATATTAAAAAACTTCTTGTTATTCTTAACCGTATAGTCGATAATGGTGATACGGTAATTGTTATTGAACATAACTTAGATGTTATTAAGGTAGCAGATCATATTATTGATTTAGGTCCTGAAGGAGGAAACTTAGGTGGTAATATTATCGCCGAAGGTACTCCTGAAGAAGTTGCTAAAGTTAAAGAATCATATACTGGCATGTATCTTAAAAAGATGTTATAATGTTAAAGAGATGATATTATGAATCCATATATATTTGAATATAAAGGCTTTGCATTAAGATGGTATACATTATTAATTTTAGTAGCGGTTTTTTTAGGTTTTAAACTAGTTCATAGTGAAGGTAGACGCTTCGGTGTAGATAAAGATTTCTTATTTAATCTATGCTTTTGGACTATTATTTTTGGTATTTTGGGAGCTAGACTATATTATGTAATCTTTAATTTCAGTTATTATCAAAATGATTTCTTATCAATGTTTCGCATTTGGGAAGGCGGCTTAGCTATTCATGGTGGTATCATTGCGGGTTTGATTACATTATATCTATATTGTAAAAAGTATAAGATGCCAGTCATTCGTATTATGGATTTTTGCGTTCCAGCTTTATTACTTGGCCAAGCCATTGGTAGATGGGGAAACTTTTTTAATAGTGAAGCACATGGTGCTGCAACGACAATTGCTCATTTAAAAAGTCTTCATATTCCACAGTTTATTATTAATGGCATGAAAATTGGAGATATATATTATGAACCAACTTTCCTTTACGAATCATTATTATGTTTTATAGGATTTATGGTTATCATTATTATTCGTCGTTTCAAATATATGAAAATAGGTAAGCCAACAGGTTTATATTTAATCTATTACGGAGCATTACGTTTCTTTATTGAAAGTATGCGTACCGATTCTTTAATGCTTGGTGGTTTCAAAGTGGCTCAAATTGTTTCAGTTATCATGTTCCTTTTTGGGCTAGCCATTATCATAACGGTGTCTCGAAAGGGCAAATTCGAAGACTTATATAATGATCTCGATAAGACTAATCTAAGGTATTAAAGAAGAATAAGATACATTTTTGTATCTTTTTTTGTGAGAGTATTTTACTTATTAGTTAAACAATGATAAAATGTTATGTGAGGTGGAAGAAATGAAAGTTAGAACAAGATTTGCTCCATCCCCAACAGGATATATGCACGTTGGTAATTTACGAAGTGCCTTATTTGCATATTTAACTGCCAAAAGTATGGGTGGAGAGTTTATTTTAAGAATCGAGGATACCGATCAGGAGCGTAAAGTTGAAGGTGCGGTTGATTTTATTTGTCAAACTTTAAATTTAGTTGGCCTCAAACCTGATGAAGGTGCTAATGTTGGGGGAAATTACGGACCTTATTTTCAAAGTGAAAGATTAGATATCTATAAAAAATATGCGGAAATGTTAGTTGAAAAAGGTGATGCATATTATTGTTTTTGTGATGAAGAAAGATTAGAAAAATTAAGAGAAATAGCTAATGCTCGTAAAGTACCTTTTATGTATGATGGACATTGTTCACATATTCCTTTAGAGGAAGCTAAGAAAAGAGTAGCCGCTGGTGAAAAATATGTTATTCGTCAAAAAATGCCTAAAGAAGGTATCACTTCTTATGTTGATACCGTATATGGTGAAATAAAGATTGAAAATGCCACTTTAGAAGATCAAATTTTGCTTAAGAGTGATGGTTTTCCGACTTATAATTTTGCTAATGTTATCGATGATCATTTAATGGAAATAACGCATGTTAATCGTGGTAATGAGTATCTTTCTAGTACGCCTAAATATTTATTATTATATAAATCATTTGGTTGGGAAAGTCCTGTTTATGTACATCAACCTTTAGTTATTAAAGCTGATGGAACGAAGATTAGTAAACGTAATAAAGATGATAATCTAATGGATTTAATGAATCGTGGATTCTTACCAGAAGCCATTATTAATTATTTAGCATTACTTGGTTGGTCTCCGAAAGAAAATAGAGAATTCTTTACTTTAAAAGAACTTGAGGAAAATTTTGATATTAAAAGAATATCTAACGCTCCAGGTTGTTATGATATTAAAAAACTAGAATGGTTTAATGCTCATTATATTAAAGAAATGCCAGATGATAAATACTTAGAATGGATTAAACCATATTTAACATACGATATATCTGATAAATCTGCAGAATGGGTTGATAAATTGTTATTAACTTATAAAAGTCATATCAGTTATGGAATTCAAATTAATGATGAAGTTAAAAACTTCTTTACTGATGAATATAATTTATCAGATGAATGTAAGGAACTACTTGCTAGTGATGAAATAGTTCCTTTAGTAATTGAAAAGTTCATTAGTGAAATTGAATTAATCGAGGATTGGAACACAGATAATATTCTAAAAGCTATTGATAATGTTAAAAATAGTTTAAATGTTAAAGGCAAATTACTATATATGCCACTTCGTATTAAGGCTAGTGGTCATATGCATGGACCAGAATTAGATGCCTGTATATTCTTACTTGGAAAAGAAAAAACATTAAATAATTTAAGAAAGTAGGGATATTATGAAAATATATAATACTTTATCACATAGTATCGAGGACTTTGTTCCTATCGAAGAAGGTAAAGTAAAGATGTACACTTGTGGTCCAACGGTTTATCATTATGCTCATATTGGTAATATGCGTAATTATATTGGCCATGATATTTTAGAAAGAACTTTAAAGTATTTAGGATATGATGTTACCAGAGCTATGAATATTACCGATGTTGGTCATTTAACAAGTGATTCAGATTCAGGCGAAGACAAGATGATGAAAGCTGTTCATCGAGAAGGTAAAAGTGCTATGGAAATTGCTAAGTTTTATACGGATGCCTTTTTCCAAGATTATGATAAACTTAACCTTTTAAGACCAGATATTGTTAAACCAGCCACTGGTGAAATAGATATGTACATCAAGATGATTACAAAGTTACTTGATGATGGTTATGCTTATATATCAGGCGGTAATGTTTACTTTGATGTATCGAAAGTAAATGATTATTATGCTCTAACTAATCATATTGCTGATGAGATGGTTGTCGGCGTTCGAGAAGGTGTCGAGGAAGATGCCTTTAAGAAAAATCAGGCTGATTTTGCATTATGGTTTACAACTTCCAAATTCGAACATCAAGAATTGCAATGGGATTCACCTTGGGGAAGAGGTTATCCTGGCTGGCATATTGAATGTTCGGGTATTTCTATCAAATATTTGGGAGAAAGCATAGATATTCATGGTGGTGGAGTAGATAATATCTTTCCACATCATACCAACGAAATTGCTCAAAGTGAAAGCTATTTAGGTCACAAATGGGTAAATTATTGGTTTCATAACGAACATCTTTTAGATGATTCAGGAAAGATGTCTAAATCAAACGGGGCTATTTTAACGGTTTCTTTACTCGAAGAACAAGGATATGATCCTTTAGCATTTCGTTTTATGACCTTAAATTCTCATTATCGTAAACAACTGTTATTTAATTATGAAGCATTAGATCAATCAATGGCTACGTATAAGAAATTACGTAATAAAGTATTGAGTATTTACGATGAAGGTTCATTAGATAATAGTTTATTTAATCAATATAATGATAGATTTATTGAATGCATCAGTGATGATTTAAATACGGCTAATGCTTTATCACTTCTTTATGAATTATTAAAAGATGATAGTGTTAATAATCATACTAAATTAGAATTAATAAATAAATTTGATGAAGTTTTAGCTTTAGACTTAACTAAACCATTTGCTAAAAAAGATATTGATGAAGAATATGTTGAGCAAATGATAGCTAAACGTAGTGAAGCTAAAAAGAATAAAGATTATGCGTTAGCAGATCAAATAAGAGAAGAGTTATCAAATCAAGGTATCATTTTAAAAGATACTCCGAATGGTACTATATATGAGGTGAAATAATAATGGATTTTATAATCATAGGTATAATTATAATCATACCTTTAATTGCAGACATCGGCGTTAAATCAAGTTATAATAAATATTTAAAAATAGCTAATAAAAAAGGGATGACAGGTCAAGAAGTTGCTAGACAAATTCTTGATAAGAACGGTCTTCAAGATGTATATGTTGTAGCGACTGATGGTGTTTTAACTGATCACTATGATCCAACGAGAAAAACTGTTCGTTTATCTAAGGCTGTTTATGAAGGTACAAGTATTTCTTCGATGGCAATTGCGGCTCATGAATGCGGTCATGCTATTCAAGATAAAGAACAATATACATTCTTTAAAATCAGGAGTGCGATTGTTCCTATTGTAAATATTGGTACTTCCATTTCTTACTATATTATTTTAATTGGCTTATTTCTTCAAGCCCTTAACTTAGTCTATTTAGGAATTGCTTTAACATCATTAGGATTAGTTTTCCAAATTGTTACTTTACCAGTTGAATTAGATGCTTCTGCACGAGCTAAAAAACAAATTGATGCTATGCATCTTGCTACCAATGAAGAAGCGAATGGTGTTAGCACGATGCTTAGAAGTGCAGCCATGACTTATGTCGCAGGTGTTATTACTAGTGCAATGCAAATTGTCAGATTGATATTAGTGACAAGAAATCGTAATTAAACATATCTTTTACAGGTATGTTTTTTTATGTAGCAATTTCATTGATTGATGATGTTTTTTAGGGTATAATCTTATTAGAATAAGAGGGTGTGCATATGGAAAAAGTATTAAGCGATAGTATGTTAGCAAGTATTGATGGTTATTGGCGAGCTACCAACTATCTTTCAGCATGTCAGTTGTATCTTTTAGATAATCCTTTATTAAAAAGACCATTATCCAAAAATGATATTAAGAAAAAAATAGTTGGTCACTGGGGAACCGTTCCTGGTCAAAATTTTATTTATGCTCACTTAAACCGGATTATCAAAAAATATAATTTAAATATGATTTATCTTTCTGGACCAGGTCATGGTGGAAATGCCATGATAGCCAATACCTATCTAGAGGGTAGTTATAGTGAAATTTATCCAAGTATTACCGAAGATGAGGAAGGATTAAAAAAACTATTTAAACAATTCAGTTTTCCAGGGGGAGTATCATCTCATGTGGCACCAGAAACACCTGGTTCGATTAACGAGGGTGGTGAACTAGGATATAGTCTTTCTCATGCCTATGGTGCCGTTTTAGATAATCCATCTTTAATAGCTGCTTGCGTAGTTGGCGATGGAGAAGCCGAAACAGGTCCTTTGGCAACATCTTGGCATTTAAATAAATTCTTAAGTCCGAAGAATGACGGAGTCGTTTTACCAATCCTTCATTTAAATGGGTATAAGATTGCTAATCCAACTGTTCTTGCTAGAATATCTCATGAAGAATTAGAAGATTATTTTAAAGGAATGGGCTGGCATCCATATTTTGTCGAAGGTAGTGAACCAGATGAGATGCATGAAAAAATGGCCCAAGCTTTAGAAAAAGTAATTGTCGAAATCTTCTTAATAAAAAAATATACTAAAGAACAAGATATGGTTAATATTAAATGGCCAATGATTATCTTAAGAACACCAAAAGGTTGGACAGGACCTAAGGAAGTTGATGGCAAGAAAATCGAAAATACCTTTAGAGCCCATCAAGTTCCTGTAGATACTAGTGCTAAAAAAGAAAATCTTAAATTATTAGAAGATTGGCTTAAAAGCTATCATCCTGAAGAATTATTTGATGACAAAGGAAGACTTAAAGAGGAATATCGCAAAATTATTCCAGAAGGAAAGCATCGAATGGGTGCTAATCCTAATGCGAATGGTGGTTTGCTTTTAAAAGAATTAAGATTACCAAATTTTAAAGAATATGCAGTTAAAGTTGATAAACCTGGGGATGTAGAAACATCTGATATGATGGAACTTGGAGCCTATATTCGTGATATTTTTAAATTAAACGCTGATAATCACAATTTCCGTTTGTTTGGACCAGATGAAGCATTATCTAATCGATTGAATCACGTTTTTGAAAAAGAGAATCGTAGTTGGAACGCTTTCTTAAATAAAAAAGATGAGTTCTTAGCTAGTGAAGGCCGAATTATGGATTCTTATCTTTCGGAACATTTTTGTGAAGGAGCACTCGAAGGTTATTTATTAACTGGAAGACATGGCTTTATGCATAGTTATGAAGCATTTATAAGAATCGTTGATTCCATGACGAGCCAACATGCTAAATGGTTAAAAGTAACAAATGCCTTATCATGGCGGGAAGATATTGCTTCCTTAAATTATGTTTTAACATCTCATGTGTGGCAACAAGACCATAACGGTTATACGCATCAAGATCCAGGTTTCTTAAATCACTTAGTTACAAAAAAATCGGATGTCGTAAGAATGTATTTACCAGCTGATGCTAATTGTTTAATTTCATGTTTTGATCATTGTATTAAAACAAAAAATTATATAAATGTAATTGTTGCTTCCAAACATTTAAGACCGCAATGGCTTACCATGAGTGAAGCAATCAAACATTGTACGAATGGAGTAGGCATATGGAATTTTGCTAGTAATGATGAAAACTCAGAGCCTGATATTGTCTTAGCATCGTGTGGTGATACTCCAACTCTTGAAGTACTAGCGGCCATTACAATCTTAAGACAAAATTTTCCAGATATAAAAATCAGAATGGTTAATGTTGTCGATTTAATGCGTCTTGAATCTAATACAAAGCATCCTCATGGATTAAGTGATGCCGATTATGATGCTATCTTTACGAAAGATAAACCAATCATCTTTAACTTCCATGGTTATCCATCTTTGATTCATCAATTAACATATAATCGTCATAATAAAGAATTACATGTTCATGGTTACAATGAAGAAGGAACAATTACCACACCATTTGATATGCGGGTTCAAAATGAAATAGATCGTTATCACATTGTTATTGATGCTTTAAAATATATCCCAAGATTTAATAATATATCTTCAAGACTTGTTTGTTGGTGTAAAGATAAACTAGTAGAACACAAAGAATATATAAATGAATATGGCGAAGATATGCCAGAAGTTAAAAACTGGAAATGGGAAGAAGAAATAGCTAAGGCAAAAAAATAAAAAAGAGTAACATACATTGATATGTTACTCTTTTATTAAGAAATAATATTCTTCTTCACTAATTCCAAGATATTTTATTATTTGCTCTTTAGATAAATGATTATTTTGCATATTTTTAATTATTTCGATTTTACTTTGCATAGAACCTTTTTCGATACCTTGTTCGATGCCTTGTTCGATACCTTGTTCGATACCTTGTTCAATACCTTGTTCAATACCGTCCTTATAGCCTTTTTCTTTTCCTTCGACATAGCCTTCTTCTTTTCCTTCGGCGTATCCTTCTTCAACGGCTAATTGTTTCTCTGTATTCATAAGCATAATGTAATCTTGCTCGGCTGATATCGGAGCTAGGAAATCATAATCTTCATTCAATTTACACACCTTATCCTTATATTTTTTGACTAATTTCTTATTATTGCTAATCTTTTCTAGTTTGTTTAAATCATTAGGTTCTAAATTTAGCATAATAAGTAAGTCGTACTGCTTAATCATCTTTTCGTTTTCATCATACCAAAACTTCATAATCTTGTCCATATTGACAATAATAATCTTAAAGTTATCTACATAATAATCATTAGATTCTTTACTATATAAAGAGAATTCATCAATGCAAGGTTTATTAAGACTCATACCATAAAATAAATCAATATGAATATAACCAGTTTTAGAATCATAATTACTACCAACATTAGTAGTCGAACTATAAAAAGAAGTGAAGTAATTAAGATTTCTAACTTTCGTAGCAATATTAAAATTGGTATTTAATTCAAGATTAATCATATCATCCACAGTTTTAACGAGTAAGTCTAATCTTTTAACTCTTTCTTTCGAGGAATTAACACTAAGTTCGGTTTTCAATAGTTTAATAATTTTAATATGCGTACCTAAACATGTTGATAAAAGACCTTCGAGTAATTCATGGTTATCATCATCAATAAAGATGGAACGAAAAACACGATCATACTTAGAAGTATAAAATTTAGTCATGTACCTCCTTTCACCCTTATATATACAAGATTAATTTCTAATTTCCTTTTTTTTATATCAAATTTGTTAAAAAAATATGATATACTAAACATATATGATAGGAGTACATATGAAAAGAAAGAATATTATTTTAATGAGTATAGCAATCGTAATGTTATTAACCATTATTACGTTTGCAACATATGCATACTTCGCAACGGGTAATATGAATATAACAAACGTAGCCAATGCCAATACGGTAACCGAAAGGAATAATATGGTGTTTGATACATTAGGTGGAGGAATGCAATTAAATATAACAGCAGCGAATATGGTTCAAGCCAATAATGGAACCGTAGCAGCCAATAATTCAACGACTTTAACCGTTAATTTTACAGCCAATACTGATTATAGTATGGTGTGTACTTATGACATTATCTATGAATGGACTTCAACGGATAAGTATACAGCACATACAAGTGGAGTAACAGGTAATGAATTTACGATCCAAGGAACGCTAGCCTCAAATACGCATGTATCCGAAGGAACGAATAGTATTTCTAGTGAAACAGATTTATCGACATTAACATATACAAATTATGCGGCAATGGTAGTAAGTGGAGCGCAAATAGATGGAACAGGTTCTTCGACAAGTACAGCAGTATGGACATTAACCAGTAAATTCTATAATGTAAATGCCGATCAAAGTACATTATCAGGGAAAACATATGCAGGAAGATTTAAAGTAGCAAATGTCTCATGTGTAGCAGGAACAGCAAGCCCATCAGGCCTAACAAGTTATTGGTTTGATACAAGTACATATACATATGATAATCCATGTATACATCCCAATTATGGTGGAACACTACAAACTAGTGGACAAGCAACAGGACATAACGTATATATAGGACAAGATAGTAATAAGTACTATGCATGTGCAACAATTCAGGGACATGAAATATGTTTATCCCAACCATATACCCAATATGGTCTTGAAGGACATACAGCATGTGATGGATGTTCGTTTACAATTGAGCAAAAAGCTAGTGCCAAACAAGCACTATATCAAGCCTTTATCGATGCAGGAATAACACTTGATATAAGCAATTGCAACGCTGGCTTCGACAACATTTACTGCTATGGGGGCGGCCTCTACTGTGGGGTGGAAATCGCTGGCTCTGTCTTTTGTGGCGGTGGCTCTCCGGACGAGGGCTGTAATGTTAATGACCATGGTCATGCCTGGTGTGATTCGTAGGGTGACTGAAGCTAGTCGTGTTCGGGGGTCTTGGGCCTTCCGGGCATCTTAATATCTTGAATCTAATTTTGCTTTAATGTGAAATTAGATTTTTTATTGTTTATTAAAATGATATAATTATTATAAGAGGTATATATGAATTTATCTAAATCAAAGTATTGTCGTGGAATAACATGTCCTAAAATGTTATGGCTAGATGAAAATAAACCAGAAGTTGGCGAAACTATCAATAATGATTCGATTTTAGAAAATGGTCAAAAAGTAGGAGAAGTTGCTAAAAAACTATTTGGTGAAAATATTGATGTTGCTTATAGTGATGATTTAAAACAAATGCTTGATGATACCCAAACAGCTATTAATAAAAATAATAATGCTGTAATAACCGAAGCATCTTTTTGTTATGATAATTGTTTTTGTAGTGTGGATATTCTAATTAAAAAGGGTAATGATTATGAAGTATATGAAGTTAAAAGTTCAACCCAAATTAAAGATATTTATTTAGATGATATATCATACCAAGTATATGTATTAAGTAAACTTAACCTGCATGTTACAAAGGCTTGTATTGTTTTTATTAATTCCTCTTATGAAAGACATGGTAAATTAAATTTAAAGAAATTATTTAATATCGAAGATGTAACAAAAATTGCTTTTGATAAGCAAGAAGAAATTGCAAGTAACATTAAGAGTTTAAAAGAAATGTCTAGTAAGAAAGAACCAGATGTATTAATATCTAAAAACTGTGTTAGTCCTTATGAATGTCCATATTTCGCTTATTGTACTTCTTCCTTAGAAAAGCCCAATATCTTTTCAGTTAAAAGGTTAAGAACAACATCAAAATTTAAATTATTTAATGAGGGAGTAGTTACTTTAAAAGATTTAGAAGGTTGTAAGATTGACGATAAGGTAAGAACCGAACTTGAATATCGTGATAAAAATACAGATTTAGTTAATAAAAAGAAGATTAAAGAATTTTTAGAAACATTATCTTATCCATTATATTTTTTAGATTTTGAAACATTCCAAGAAGCAATACCTTCCTATGAATATGGTCATCCTTATGAACAGATTCCTTTTCAATATTCATTACATTATATTGAAAATGGTGAGTTAAAACATAAAGAGTTTTTAGCAGAACCTGGTATAGATCCTCGAAGAGCACTTGCCGAAAAGTTATGTGAAGATATTCCATTAGATGTATGTTCACTAGCTTATAATATGACTTTTGAAAAAAGTGTTATCAAAAGACTTGCTAATATTTATCCAGATTTAGCTAGCCATTTAATGAATATTCATGATCATATGAAAGACTTAATGGTTCCTTTTTATCAAATGGATTACTATAATGCTAAAATGGCTGGTTCTTACTCCATTAAGTATGTGCTACCAGCATTATTTCCTGATGATCCTAAACTTGATTATCATAATCTTGATGAAGTTCATAATGGTTCAGAAGCTATGAATGCCTATTTTAGAATGAATGAATTAAGTAGGGAAGATTTAGAAAAATTAAGAGAAAACTTATTAAGATACTGTGAACTTGACACTTATGCCATGGTTAGAATCTTAGAAAAATTAAATGATGTAAAATAAAAGAAGACTATAATCGATATTGACTTAGATTATAGTCTTCTTTTTGATTTTGGACACCATAATATTTTAAGAAAAGAGATATCTCTTCGATAAGTGATGTTTCTTTTATATTATTAGTTTGCTTTTGCTCATCAAGTTCATTATTTTTAAATTCAATTGCTTTTTTAAAAACGTAATCATATATTTGTTGATATCTTTCTAGACCTATAATACTTATATAACCTTCTTTATTATTAATTAAGTTATTAAGAAATAAAGAAGTAGGATCAATCGGACCTTTATAATTAAGTATTTTTAAGTTTTCTTTATCTTGACTAATAGTATATTCACTAGGTAGTAATATAACTTCATTTTCAATACTTGTTTCGCCATCAAGAGACGGACCTATAAATATTACTTTGGTACCTTTAGGAACTTTTATATGATATTGTTCGTTATATTCTGCGAAAGGTTTAATACTAGATATCGATAAACTTGTAGAAATAAATTGGTTATATTGAAATTCATTCTCTTTTTGATGATACTTTGTATCATTTCCAGCCCCGCGATATAAATATAAATCATAGGGAGTACTTCGAAAACAATCTAGTATTTTAAAAAAGTCATCAATAAAATTATTATCTACTTTTTCAATATCAATAGGATTTCCATACAGTAAATTATTATATATACCATAGTAATACGAAGTATATTTTTTTATTGCTTCTTCCTGTTCTTTATAATCTGTTTTTAGTTCAGGAAATAAATAATAACATAATTTAGCACAAATATCGGCATTCCAATAAAGGTTAGTTAAATTAAAACCGCCTTGTCTTTTTCCTTTAAGTAAGAGTATTTTTTTTAAGATATCGCGTATTTTATCTAAGGGAAGATATCTAAATTTAATGTTATTACGATGAAGTTCTATATCATAAAAATTATCTATTATTTGATATTGTGCATTATTTATATCTAGTACATCCGTACTATTGCATTTAATATTTCTTGACCAAAGCTTACCAATAAGAGATTTTTTATATACTTCATAATTTCCTTGATTATTATAAGTACTTTTAGCATACTTTTCTAATGCTTTCTGGTCATCAACACCATACATTAAAAAAAGAGATATATTTAAATAAAACTCTTCTTGAAAATTTTGAGCTTCCTTTAAATTGTCAAATGTTTTGCATAATTTGTTAGTACCAAATAAATCAATTAATACTACATATTTAGAGTCTATATTTTTAATCTCGATATTTATCATCATAAAACTTCTATTTATAGATATAGTATCATACTAAGTATGTAAATTAAAGTTGTTTTCTTGTAAAGTTGTATTTATATCTGTTAAATGATAAAATCAATAACGAAAAAGAGGTGATATCTATGTTTAAATTAGTTTCAAATTACAAACCTAGTGGTGATCAACCAAAAGCAATCGAGGCTTTAGTAAGTGGTATTAATGAAGGAAAAAAAGATCAAGTTCTTTTAGGTGCAACCGGAACTGGTAAAACTTTTACGATTGCTAATGTCATTGAAAAAACGGGTAAACCAACTTTAGTACTTGCTCATAATAAAACGCTTGCTGGTCAACTATATGCCGAGTTAAAAGAACTGTTTCCTGAAAATCATGTTGAATACTTCGTTAGTTATTATGATTATTATCAACCAGAAGCTTACGTACCATCTTCAGATACATATATTGAAAAAGATTCTTCAATCAATGATGAAATAGATGAACTACGCCATAAAGCAACATCTGCACTTATTAACTTTGATGATGTTATTGTTGTATCGAGTGTATCTTGTATCTATAACATTGGACAAAAAGAAGATTATGAAAATAACATGTTAGTCTTAAATATTGGTGATAGTTTTACACGAAATAAAATCTTAAATCGTTTAGTGGATATGACCTATGAAAGAACGGATTTTGATTTCCATCGGGGAACATTTAGAGTAAGAGGTAATCAAATTGATGTTGTACCCGTTAATGAAAAAGAAAATGCTATTCGTATTGAAATCGAGGATGATAAAATAGCATCTTTATGTATTTTTGATACTTTAACTGGTGCTGTTGTTAAAAATAAGCAAACGGTAATTATTTCTCCGGCCTCTTTATTTGTTACCAGTAAAGAGACGATGGAAAAAGCTCTTGCTAATATTGAAGCAGAACTACAAGGCAGACTCCAAGAATTACATAGTCAAAATAAATTAATCGAAGAACAACGTTTAAAAGAAAGAACTAACTATGATATGGAAATGCTTCGGGAAACCGGTTTTTGTAGTGGTATTGAAAACTATTCAAGGCATTTAGCTTTAAAAGGTCCAGGGGAAACACCCACAACTTTAATGGACTTCTTTCCTAAAGATTATTTGCTAGTTATTGATGAATCCCATGTAACTATTCCCCAAGTAAGGGCAATGTATAATGGTGATCGGATGCGTAAACAAACTCTTGTGGATTATGGTTTTAGATTACCAAGTGCTTTAGATAATCGACCTTTAAGATTCGAAGAGTTTAGAGATAAAATCAATCAAGTTATTTATGTATCCGCTACACCTGGTGATTATGAACTAGAACTTACAAATAATCAATATATTGAACAAATCATCAGACCAACAGGTCTTTTAGATCCAACAATTGAAATTCGTAAAACTAATGGCCAAGTTGATGATATTGTTTCTGAGATTAACAAGAAGATTGCTAACAATGAAAGAGTCTTAATAACAACTTTAACAATTCGTATGAGTGAAGAATTAACTGATTATTTAAAAGAATTAAATATCAAAGTTGCATATCTTCATAATGAAGTAAAAACTTTAGAAAGATTAAAAATAATTCATGATTTGCGTTTAGGTATATATGATGTTATTGTCGGAATTAATCTTTTAAGGGAAGGGTTAGATATTCCGGAAGTAAGTTTAATATGTATTCTAGATGCTGATAAACAAGGATTCTTAAGAAGTGAAAGAAGTTTAATTCAAACTATTGGTCGAGCAGCCAGAAATAAAAATGGTCATATTATCATGTATGCCGATGAAGTAAGTGATGCCATGGATAAAGCTATCAAAGAAACTCAAAGAAGACGGCAAATTCAAGAAAAATATAATGATGAACATGGTATTGTACCACAAACGATTATTAAAGAAATAAAAGATGTTGTTTCAACGTCAATTGACAAACCTAAATCAAAACAAAAGATGAATAAAAAGGAATTAAATGATATGATTATAAAGGTTGAAAATGAAATGAACGAAGCAGCTCGTAAATTAGACTTTGAAAGAGCTATGGAACTTCGTGATATCCTTTTTGAACTTAAAGAAAAGTAGGGTAGTCATAAATGAATATAGAAAAATTAGAAAAAGAAAAAACAAATCGAAAAACTGTTTATTTAGGTATAGCATGTATCTTATCTTATATCTTTTTAAGTATTCTGCCATATTTTTTTGATGCTAGCAGTGTTAAAATTGAATATATATTGTTAATTATTTCTTATATTTTAATATTTATAGCTTCCTTTTTCTGTTTTAAAGGTCGCTTAAAAAGAGACTTTAATTATTTCAAAGATAATCTAAAAAAATATTTACATTATATTATTAAAAATCAGATATTAATGTTTTTTATCTATTTTGTAATTTCATTTCTTTGTATGTATTTACTAGGTAATACGGATAGTTCTTTAAATCAACAAGAAATAGAAAATCTTCCGACGTATATGATTGTTATTTCCGCTGTATTATTTTCTCCATTTGTGGAAGAACTTGTATTTAGAGGATCTATAAGAAGATTTATTAATCATGATTGGTTGTTTATTATTATATCAGGTGCAATTTTTGGTTTCTTACATACTATTGCCGAACCATCTTTGATAGAAATCATTGTTCGAGGGATACCATATGCTTGGATAGGATGCTATTTTGCATATATGTATACTAAAACAGAAAATATTTGCGTTCCTATAACATGTCATTTATTACATAATTCTTTTGCTGTCATGGTATTACTTTTTGTATAATTATTTGAAAAAGAACTATATTAGTTCTTTTTTTCATATGTATTATTGTGATGATATGAGAAAAATAATAATCTTTTTAATACTACTGTTGCCTTTGAAAACAAATGCTATAAGTGCTCAGAGTTACGTGGTTATGGATTTAGATTCTAAACAAGTTCTAGAAGGTAGTAATATTCATGAACAAAAACTAATTGCTTCGATTACCAAAATCATGACATGCATTATTGCTATTGAGAATGGTAATTTAAGTGAAAGCATTACTGTTGATGAAGATGTTTTAAAAACTATAGGTAGTTCTATTTACATTGAAATAGGCGAGAAGATAACTCTTAATGATTTATTATATGGGATGATGCTACGAAGTGGGAATGATGCTGCTTTGATGATTGCTAAGCATGTTTCTGGTTCCATGGAAAAGTTTGCAACCCTGATGAATGAATATGCTAAAAAGATAGGAATGAATGATACATATTTTTATAATAGCCATGGTTTAGAGGAAGCAAATGGTAATGCTAATAAATCAACAGCTTATGATATGGCATTATTAACTAGTTATGCAATGCAAAATAGTACTTTTAGGAAAATCTTTGCGACACGAAAATATATTGCCGAAACGGATAGAAAGACTTATAGTTGGATTAATAAGAATAAACTTTTAAAATATAACTATATCAACGGAGGAAAAACGGGCTATACTCTTAAGGCGCATCGCACCTTGGTAACAACCGGTATAATGAATAATATAAATATTGTTATTGTCACTTTAAATGCTCATGATGATTGGCAAGATCATATAACTTTGTACAACAATGTAAAGAAAAAGTATAAACGTGTAAATATTGTAAATAAGCAAGATTTTAGAGTTTTAGAAAGTAGTATCTTTAGTAATAATCAATTATATATCAAAAATGATATTTCCGTAACCATCTTAAAAAAGGAAGAAAAGAAAATAAGTGTAAAGTATGATTTAGATGTCAAGAAGCAATATAACAACAGTAATCAGGTTGGTGTCATAGAGGTCTTTTTAAATGATAAACGACTAATCTCCGAACCCATTTATCTTAAAAAGTCAAAGAAGAGATTTCACTTAAAGAATTTTATTAAAAAAATCTTTGCTTAGTGGACTAATAAATATTTTTTTGTTAAAATTATAATAGATGATGATATGAAAAAGAATATTAGTTTTATTGTATTAGTGATATTATTACTTCTTATTAGTGGTTTTATAATTTTTATTATTACCAGTAAGCAAGATATGCAAGGTAAAACGTTTAATATTAAAAGTGGTGATGTTTTAGAATTCCCTGAATATGAAACTACCGTAACGGTTTTACATGTTGCAAGCACTTTATGTAAAGATGAAAAGAAATGTTTTGATACAGGTGAAGTTGAGGTGTCTTGCAAAGTAAAATTTAATGATGAAGAAACAAGCTATACCTTAAAGAGTAAAACAAATAATCAAGAAAGAATTAAAAATAGTAATAATTATTTATTACTTTCTTACAAAGATAATATTATAACTATTGAAGTTAAAAATAAGACTGAAATTTAAAAGGTCTTATTTTTTTTTACTATTCATATATATTTAGTATGATATCAATACTATGGACTCTTTTAATTATCCTAGGCATTGTTTATGCACTAGTAAGCGGTAATACACATTTAATCAACAATAGTATTTTAGTAAATGCTAATAAAGCCTTTGAATTAATCATATCTTTATTACCAACGATTGTTTTATGGACTGGCATTATGAAGATTGCTGAAGATGCTGGATTACTACATAAATTTGCTCATTTTTTAGAACCTATTTTAAGAAAGTTTTTTCCTTCGGTGCCTCATGATAATCCAGCTTTAGGTTATATATCTTCGAATATTGCTGCGAATATGTTAGGTCTTGGTAGTGCCGCTACCCCCTTTGGTCTTAAAGCCATGCAACAATTACAAAAAATAAATCATAAGAAAGACACTGCTTCGGAAGCTATGATTACATTTTTAGTATTAAATACAGCTGGTGTGACTATTATTCCAACGACAATTATTGCTATTAGACTTGCATATGGATCACTAAATCCTACAGAGATTATGGCACCTGCTATTATTTCGACTATATGTTCCAGCATTACTGCTTTAACAATCGACTATTTTATCAGGAGAAAAAGATGAAAATAATATCTATAATTGTGTTACCATTGTTTGTTCTAATGATAGTTGGTTATGGGTATATGAAAAAGATTGATGTATATAATTCTTTTTTAAAAGGGGCTAAAGAGGGATTAGAAATAGTTGTTAATATTACACCAGCGATTTTAGCTATGGTCTTTGCTGTCAATATTTTTTTAGATAGCAATATCCTTAGCTTTCTATTATATCCTTTGCATAAAATGATTTTGATACCCAACCAAGTCTTATCTATGGCTTTTTTAAGACCCATCAGTGGTACGGCATCACTGAGTATTATGACTAACATTTTTCAAACATATGGTCCAGATTCTTTTTACGGAAGATTAACATCCGTTTTACAAGGGTGTACAGATACAACGATTTATGTGATAGCTCTTTATTATGGATCAATTAAGGTAACAAAGACTAGATACACGATTTTTGTTGGCTTAATGGCTGATTTAGTGGGAATAATTATGGCCTTTATCCTAACTAACATTTTCTTTTGAGATGTGTTATACTATTGCCGAGGTGGACTATGGATAGATTACAAAAAGTAATTGCTCAAAGTGGATATACTTCCAGAAGAAATGCCGAAAAGTTAATTCAAGAGGGAAGAGTATCTGTTAATGGAGTAATTGTTGATAAATTAGGTACCAAAGTAGATACTGGTGATAGTATTCAAATTGATGGAAAATCAATAACGAAAAATGATAACAAAGTATATATTCTTTTAAATAAACCACGCGGAGTAATTAGTAGTGCTAGTGATGATAAAAATCGTAAAACGGTCGTTGATCTAATAGATACAAACGAAAGAATTTATCCTATCGGAAGATTAGATTACGATACAACCGGATTATTATTACTTACCAATGATGGTGAACTAGCTAATAAACTTATGCATCCTAAAAATAACGTTCCTAAAACTTATTTAGCCAAGATTAAGGGTATTATTGATAAAGAGGCTATCGATAGATTAAAAAGTGGAGTAGTTGTTGATGGAAAAAAAGTTAACATTGTTGATTTTAAAGTCAAAAAGAAAGATCTTGATAAAGAAATGACATATATCTCTATTACTATTATTGAAGGAAGAAATCATATTGTCAAAAATATCTTTAAAGAACTTGGTTTTTTAGTCGATAAACTAACTAGAACTAATTATGCTTTTTTAGATATTAAAGATTTAAAATCTGGGGAATATCGCTATCTAACTATCAAAGAAGTTAAAAAACTTTATAGCATTTAAAAAAGGATTATTCATCCTTTTTTATTTTGCTATTTTGCACATGCTCCATGACAGTCAGAACAATCATCACATTTATCATCTGTTCCATCAACTATTTTAATAGCATTAACAGGACAAGATGATATAGCATTTTGAAGTTCTGCAGAATCTAGATTATCATTGCTAATTGCTTGAGATTGACCTTCTTCATTAAAATCAAAATGGTCACTATCAACGGCTATGCATGCACCGCAGCCAATACAACTATCATTTACAGTTAGTTTTTTCATGATACCTCCATGTCCAATTATAGTAAAAATGTCATTAAAAATCAATAAATACATTTGACTAGATTTACATTTATGTTATCATTATAGTAAGAGGTGTATGGCTATGGATTCAAATGATTCAAGATTTGAAAATCATGATACTAATAATATCGAAATTGGGTCTAGAATGGCTAGAAATACCAATTTGTACAAAGAAATTAATAAAACTGAACTGGACAATTTCGAAGTCAAAAGTAATGCCACGGTTATTGGTAATAATCGGAATAATATTGATGTTGAGAAAATAAAGAATATTCTTGATACCCATTATAATGATATGCCTCAAAGACGTAGTGTCAAAATTGAACCAGAGGAACCAATCGAGGCACCTAAAAAAACGCTTTTCGAGACTAAAGAATATGATATAAATGTAATTCTTGATAAAGCTAAAGAAGATAAGGTTGAAAATTATGAAGAAGAAAGAGCCAAAAAATTACATAATACTCAATTAGATATCTTAAATAATCTAACTATTGATCCAAAGGATTATATTGAAGAGTACGACGACGATGAAACTGCTCCTTTAGAGGAAACAGAAAGTCATACGACTAGTAATGCTAAAGAATTAGAAAAACTAATCAATACCATCACTATAAATGAGCAAACCAATGTGATGGAAAAGGTTAGTAAGGATAAGGTTAAGGAGATAGAAAATACAACAGAAACAGAGATTATTCCTTTGGAAAGTACAGAAGAAATGGAAACTACTGAAGAAAGTTCTGGAGATCCATTAGATATCTTCGAAGATTTAAAAGGTGATGGAACGACAGCTGTTTTGGAAGGTCTTCAAGAAAGAACACAACAATTAATTCAAAAAATGGAAGAAACGACCAAAGTAGATAATTCCTTCTTTACCAAAGAAAGTCATTTCAAAAAATCTGATTTCGAAGATGATAAAGATTCTGATGATGAAAAGTCTAATCCAATTATTAAGATCGTTATTATTATCTTATTAGTAATATTCATTATTGGCGTTATAATTTTAGTATCATCATTAATATAATTTAATATGAAATTTAAAAAGATTAAAAGAGTTTATTATTATTCAATAACCATTTTTTTAATCTTTTTTTGTGCCTTTAATTTATTAAAAATATACTATGATAAAAGTAATACAAAAATAAAAGAAATAGCGGTTATGTATTTAAAGAGAAATATTAATAATAGTTTAAGCAATTTAGGAACAAAGTTAATTAATAAAGATACAATCGATGACATATTATTACTTCATAAAAACAATGACGATGAAATATTATATGTTGATTATAATATGCAAAATACTTACAAGTTATTAAATGATGTTACACAAAATATTCGGATGATTTTAAATCAACATGAATATCCTAATCAAGGGATGATTATTAAATTGCCCGTTTTTATTGCAAGTGATTATGCCTTAATAAGTAATTTAGGCCCGAAGATAACCATAACCATTAATTATATTGATTCAATATTAACTAATATTTATAGTAAGATAACCAATTATGGTATGAATAATGCTTTAGTAGAAGCCTACATAAAAGTGTCAATTACTGGTCAAATCATAACGCCGGTTGGAAACTATGAAGAAGTAGTGGATTATGACATGTTAATAGCCTCGAAAGTCATTAATGGCAGAGTTCCTTTGTACTATGGTGGAATTATTAATGCCAATAGTAGTATTTTAGATATTCCCATTAAATACTAAATGTGTTATACTAAATAATAGGTGAGACTATGGATAACAAGATTTTTGTAAGTGAAGCATTTACTTATGCAATAAATCAGTACTTAAGTAGCAAGCAAATGCCTGATAGTGAGCAATATAATTCGTTTTTTGTAGTTGTAATCAGAACACTAATGGCTATATATGATGAATTGGATATTTTAAATCCATATTATTTTAGTGATGTAAAATTGTTAATGAATAATTTATCAAAATACGGTTATGGTTCTGTCGAGATTGAAGAATTTTTGAAAGCATTGCAAGATTATTACCAAAAAGAAAGTGATGATGGTTTCATTTTTATTGAAAAAAGACTTGTTGATATGTTTATTCAAAAATTCCGTAGTATGAAAGTATCACAAGAGGAAATTACTAATTTCCGTTATTTATTATATACGCCAAGAGCTAAAAGCCCTTTGATGGTGTCTTATAACTTTTTAATGGCTAAGAATCCTAGTGAGATTCAAAACTATTTTGACTCAGAGCTAGAGAAAAACGCAAGAGTTGAGGCAGAAAAAGTTAAAGAGACATTAAATCTAGAAGCGTATGAGATATTAAAGTATTCTTTAGAGGATATTAAACAAATGAGTGCTGAGGAACTTGATGATGTTAATAAAAAAGTATATAATTACTTTGATATTAATTCCAATGCTATTAATAAAAAATATCTTTTAGATAAAGCTGTATATGATTACAACCATCCACGTAGTGCTTTTTCTACTGGTAATGGTTATGTTGATATTTTGTTTATTTTAAGCTTAGTAGCAACGTTAGCAATGGTTATATTAATAATTACATTTGTTGTTTTATAGGGGGATTTATGAATATTACTATTAACAATATCAAATATGAAGTAATCGAAGATAATAAAGACGCTATCGATAACGATTTATTACAAGAAAAGATTACTGATTATTTTGATGACTATGATTATATTTTGGGTGATTGGGCTTATGGTAAACTACGTTTAAAGGGGTTTAACGATAAAAACAATAAAAAATATAAATCATTAAATGATATAAAGAATGTTCAAAAGTATATAAAAGATAACTGTGCTTATGGATGTCGGTATTTCATTTTAAAAAAGATTGAAAAAAAGTAATATTTTTGTTATAATTTTTGTATATTAGAAGGGATTGAGTAAAGTGAGTAAAGCAAAGTTTAGTTTAACAAATGGAAGTGTAGTAGAAAAGCCAGTAGTAACATGTTTTCAAGGCAGTGTTGCAACTTATTTAGTAATCGATAATGAAGCTAATGGTCAAATGGGTTACCCAATCATTGGTATTAGTAGATTAAATAATAATGTTGCCGAAAAAATAACTGATCAAGGAGAATGGGCGAGTGTTAAAGACAATCTTAAGACTATTATTGGGGGAACAGCTCTTCCTTATGTAAATGTTCCTGAGGTGATAACTGCTCCAGAAGATTTTTATACCCAACTTACTTTACCAGTAGCATCCTTTGATGTATTAAAGCAAGCATATATACCTGCGGCTGCAGAGGCTCCAGCAATGCCAGAGGCTGAGACTCCAGCTCCTGAAGTTGCACCAATTACTGAACCTGAGGCACCTGCTGCTCCAACAATTGAACCAGTAAATTTAACACCAGAAATGCCAGGAGCACCAATTAGTGAGCCATCTGTTATTGGGCCAACAGCATTTGTAGATCCAACTGCTGTTTTACCACAACCTGAACCAGCAATGGCAGCACCGGTTATTACACCATTACCTGTAACTCCAGAGACACCAACACCAGAAATGACACCGTTACCAGTTACTACACCTAGTGAACCAGTAATGCCAACACCAATGATGGAACCACCAGTACCTGGTGCACCCGCTGCTCCAGAAGGCAATGCTGATGTTCAAGCCATTAAAGAACAATTCATGCAATCATGTGAGAATATGTTTGATGCTTTAATTAAAAAATTTGAAAATAAGTAACAAAAAGATTTAGGTATAAACCTAAATCTTTTTTTATATACTTTAATATGAAACAAACTATTGAATATTATTACAATTTGACAGATATTCAGTTAAATATAGAAAAAGATGTTTATCATTTTACTTACAACGATGAAGATTATTATTTTTTGCCTTTTTTTCAAAGTCATAATATTGATGGCATTATAGAATACAGCAAATATCTAAAAAGTCATAATATTGATTGTCATGATATTCTTTTAAATATCAAAAAAGAACCTTTTACCAAAATAGACGAAGTTAATTACATAATGTTAAAAGTTAGAAATAAAGACATTGATTATAGTATTTTTGATATGTTGGATTTATCATCTAAAATGACCATTGATTATTCAAAAAAATATCATAATAACTGGGCTTTATTATGGAGTCAGAAGATTGATTATATTGAGACGCAATTAAGCGAAATTAAGGTAGATAACATTATTAAAAAATCTATTGATTATTATATTGGTTTAGCAGAAAGTGCTATTTATTATGTAAATACTATTAATAGTTTATATAAAGACGAAGTCTTAAAGCCAGTATTAGCTCATAAAAGAATCTATTATCCTAATACTAAATTAAATTATTTAAATCCCATATCATTTATTGTAGATATTGAACAAAGAGATGTAGCCGAGTATTTAAAATCAATGTTTTGGGCAAAAGAGGATGCCATAAGTGAATTATCATATTATTTACAAAGTAAAAAATTAACACCATATTCCTATAATTTGTTATTTGCTAGATTATTATATCCATCTTATTATTTTGATGTCTATGAAAAAGTGGTTAATGAGCATGAAAATAGTAATAAATTGATTATCTATATTGATAAGGCTGATCAATTTTTAGAATTTTTAAAAAAAGCACATAAAGAAATTTCTTTATATGCTCCACTTTTAAAGATTGATTATCTTAAATACTGACATTTATAATCCCCTTAATATCGGGAATTTCACTTTTAAAAAAATCTAATAAACTATCGTTAATAGTACTATCTTGATACATACAATCACTGCAAGCACCAATTAATTTGACATAGATATATCCATCTTCGTACTTAATATATTCTATGTCACCACCATCCATATTAAGGTATGGTCGCATTTTTTCAATTAACTCTTTTATTTTCTCTTCCATGCAAATCACAAATTTATTATATCATTTTTCAGTATTTTTTGGTATAATTCTCTTAGGAGACAAAATATGGCTGATTATAAGGCGGGTAGTATCGTCAAAGGCCAAGTCACAGGGATAGAGAAATATGGCGCTTTTGTTGTATTAGATTCTGAATATACAGGTCTTATTCATATTTCTGAAGTATCAAATGATTTTGTTAGTGATATCCATACCTTTTTAGAAATAGGTGAGACAGTATACTGTCAAGTACTAGAGGTTGATGAAAGTCATAAACAGTTAAAGTTATCAATAAAGAATATTAATTACAAGGCCAATAATAATGGCAAGATGAAAGAATCGAGACTTGGTTTTTTACCACTGAAAAACAATTTAGATAAGTGGATAAGCGATAAGATTTCCGAAATAAACAAAAACAGTTCTAAATAAGAAAGGACTGTTTTTTTGTATATTTAATATAATTATGGTATAATGTGGCACACGGGGTGAAAAGAATGCAAAAAAATAAGAATAAATCCAAGATTAGTATTATCAAAAGCATTATTTTAATAGCTATTATAGTGGTTTGCATGGTTATAATTTATAACTTTAAATCGTATTATAGGGTATATAAAGAACCAGTGGATGTCATTGATGCCATGAAGTTTAATACTACCGAAGGATTTGATGTCAATAAATTATTTAATCAAGAAGTAGATTTAAGTGATTATGAGATAGCTTATGTTAGTAACGATGAACTAAAAAAAATACATAGTGATCTAGATGTTGGTACATATGAAATTGTTATTCAAGATAAGAACCGTAATCTAAGATATGAAAGTTTAGTTACCATTGTTGATAATAGTGGTCCAGAAATTAAGTTAAAGGAACAAAGAGCCTTTAATGGAAGCGATTACTTAGAATTAGCCACTTTTTTAGAATCTTGTCATGACAATGTTTCCTCAGAGTGTGAATATCATCTTTATGATGAAGAAGGTAATATCATCACTAGTTTTTCTAAAACTGAAGGGGAACACACTTTTATTTTAGAAGCTGTAGATGAAAATGGTAACGCCTCAAGAGAAACGATAACTTACACGATTGATAATACTCTTCCTATTCAAACACCATATGGCGTTTATTATAGTGCGGCAGGATTTACTTCAGATAATCCTATTGCTAAACAAGCATTATCTTATGTAGGACTAAGAGGTTATAATTGTGAACAATTATTCAATTTGGCTTTATTTAATACACCAGGAATTAAAGAAAACATTGTAACATATAAAGATCGTCAAAGGTTTAAAGATGAACATCGTTATGAAGTTCCATTAATCGAGGCTATGCCAGGTGATGAATTAAGATATGCTAGTAATGGTTTAGGACAAAGTCATGTGGCAATATATATTGGTAATGGCATGGCTGTTCATGGTGGCTTTAATTACACGGATGTCGTTGTCTTTAATGCCATAGTACCTATTGCAAGTATTCCTAGAGTATATCGTTATAAATATTAAAAAAACGAACTAGTAAATAGTTCGTTATTTTTTTATGGTGCCCGGGGCCGGACTTGAACCGGCACGAGGTTTAAATCTCGCAGGATTTTAAGTCCTGTGCGTCTACCTATTCCGCCACTCGGGCAGGCACTGTCTTAATTAATTAAGACTCCTATATTATAACTTGTTTAAAGCGTATTTTCAAGCCCTTTTTTCCAATCTTTTTTTATTGACAATACATTTTAACCTATGCTATAATCAATTTGTTCCAAAGTGTGGGGGAATACCCAAGTCTGGTTGAAGGGACTGGTCTTGAAAACCAGGAGGTCGGGTAACCGGCGCAGGGGTTCGAATCCCTTTTCCCCCGCCATTTGAAATATATATCGCGGGATGGTAGCAGTTTGGTAGCTCGTCGGGCTCATAACCCGAAGGTCGAAGGTTCAAATCCTTCTCCCGCAACCAATTTGGTTCCGTAGTGTAGCGGCCTATCACGTCT